>Ga0265798_10000092_pt1 | contig 173967 bp, 152 predicted proteins | sample P3T30metagenome_FD_192430 | JGI IMG/M metagenome (GOLD analysis project Ga0265798, IMG submission 192430) | Plant litter microbial communities from East Loma Ridge, Irvine, California - P3 T30 | ecosystem: Environmental > Terrestrial > Plant litter > Unclassified | place: USA: California... | reverse complement strand
GTCGGCGACGACAAGATCCTGATCGTCACCACCGACCGCCTGTCGGCCTTCGACGTGGTCATGAACGAGCCGATCCCGGGCAAGGGCATGGTACTGAACCAGATGAGCGATTTCTGGTTCGAGAAGCTCGGCCACATCGTGCCGAACCACCTGACCGGCGTGGCGCCGGAAAGCGTGGTCGCCGAGAACGAGGTAGACCAGGTCCGTGGCCGCGCCGTCGTGGCCAAGCGCCTGAAGCCGATCATGGTCGAAGCCGTCGTGCGCGGCTACATCATCGGTTCGGGCTGGAAGGACTATCAACAAAGCGGCGCCATCTGCGGCATCCAATTGCCGGCCGGCCTGCGCCAGGCCGACAAGCTGCCTGAACCGCTGTTCACCCCGGCCGCCAAGGCCGATATCGGCGAACACGACGAAAACATCTCGTTCGCCCAGATGGAAGAAAAAATCGGCGCCGAACTGGCCGCCAGGATGCGCGACATCAGCATCAAGCTGTACACCGCCGCCGCAGAATATGCAGCCACCAAAGGCATCATCATTGCCGATACCAAGTTCGAATTCGGTCTCGATGAAGACGGCGTGATGCACCTGATGGACGAAGTCCTGACCGCCGATTCGTCGCGCTTCTGGCCGGCCGACTCGTACGCGCCGGGCATGTCGCCGCCGTCGTACGACAAGCAGTTCGTGCGCGACTACCTGGAAACCCTGACCGACTGGGGCAAGACGGCACCGGCGCCAGCGCTGCCGCTTGACGTCATCGAGAAAACCCAGGCCAAGTATTTCGAAGCCATCGAACGCCTGACCGGCAACAAGCTGAAGGCGTAAGCAGATGACCGAGCAAGCAAAACCGTTGGTCGGCGTGATCATGGGTTCCTCGTCCGATTGGGACGTGATGAAGAACGCGGTCGACATCCTCAAGCAATTCGGTGTGCCTTTTGAAGCGCAAGTGATCTCGGCCCACCGCATGCCGGACGAGATGTTCAGCTACGCGGAATCAGCACGCAGCCGCGGCCTGCGCGCCATCATCGCCGGCGCCGGTGGTGCGGCCCACCTGCCTGGCATGGTGGCCGCCAAGACCATCGTGCCGGTGCTGGGCGTGCCGGTGCCGTCGAAATACCTGCGCGGCGAGGATTCGCTGCTGTCGATCGTGCAGATGCCGAAGGGCGTGCCAGTTGCGACCTTCGCCATCGGCGAAGCCGGCGCCGCCAACGCGGCCCTGACCGCGGTGGCGATCATCGCCGCCGGTGACAACGCGCTGGCCGACAAGCTCGAGCAGTTCCGCCGCGACCAGACCGCCGCCGCCCAGGCCATGACCTTACCTGTATAAACCAATGAATCAACCGTTCCTCCCATCCGCCGATCCGTCGACCTGGCTTGGCGTGATGGGCGGCGGCCAGCTCGGCCGCATGTTCGCCCACGCCGCCCAGGCCATGGGCTACAAGGTCGCCGTGCTCGAGCCGAGCGCCGATTGCCCGGCCGGCCAGGTTGCCGACCGCACCGTCGAAGGCGGCTACACCAACGGCGGCGCCCTGGCAGAACTGGCCGCCCTGTGCTCAGCCGTCACCACCGAATTCGAGAACGTCCCGGCCGACAGCCTGGCGCTGCTCGCCGCCGACAGTTTTGTTGCGCCGTCAGCGTCGTGCGTGCAGATTGCGCAAGACCGCATCCTCGAAAAAAAATTCTTCGTCGACTGCGCGCCGACCTCGAACGTGATGCCGGCCCCGCACAAGACGATCGCTTCGCATGCGGACATCGACGCTATCGAAGATGCGCTGCTGCCGGGCATCCTCAAGACCGTGCGCATGGGTTACGACGGCAAGGGTCAAGTCCGTGTGCGTTCGCGCGAAGACGTGCGCACGGCCTTCGACACCATGGGTGGCGTGACCTGCCTGCTCGAAAAAATGCTGCCGCTGGCCTACGAGGTCTCGGTGCTGACCGCGCGCGGCCATGACGGCGCCTCGGTCGTGTATCCGATCGCCGAGAACGTGCACCGCGACGGCATCCTGTTCACCACCACCGTGCCGGGACCGAACGTATCCGAGGCCTGCGCGAAACAGGCGCAGGATGCCGCGCGCGCGATCGTCGCCCAGCTGGGTTACGTGGGCGTGCTGTGCATCGAGTTCTTCGTGCTGGAAGACGGCACCCTGGTCGTCAACGAGATGGCGCCGCGCCCGCACAATAGCGGCCACTACACCTTAGATGCCTGCATCACCAGCCAGTTCGCGCAACAAGTACGCGCGATGGCGCGACTGCCGCTGGGCGACGTGCGCCAGCATTCGCCGAGCGTGATGCTCAACATCCTGGGCGATGTGTGGTTCGAGACAAATAGCGATACCGCGCGCGAACCGGCCTGGGACCGGGTGCTGGCGCTGCCCGGCGCCAACCTGCACCTGTACGGCAAGAACGATCCGCGCCGCGGCCGCAAGATGGGCCACGTGACCTTCGTCGCGCCTACCCTGGCAGAGGCGCAGGACAGCCTGCGCGCCGCCTGCGCCATCCTGGGCATCGAGGAATAAGATGGACGCGCAGCAGATTGACCGGTCGGCCGTCGCCGCCGCCGCCCGGCTGCTCGAGGCCGGCCAGCTGGTCGCATTCCCGACCGAGACCGTGTATGGCCTGGGCGCCGACGCCGAGAACCCGGCGGCGGTGGCCGCCATCTATGCCGCCAAGGGCCGCCCACAAGACCATCCGGTGATCGTGCACCTGGCGCCGGAAGCGCCGCTCGACTACTGGGCCTGCGACATCCCGCCGGAAGCCTCGGCGCTGGCCGACGCCTTCTGGCCCGGTCCGCTGACCATGATCCTGAAACGCGCCCCCAATATCCCGGACGCCGTCAGCGGCGGCCAGGACACGGTCGGCCTGCGCTGCCCGTCGCACCCGGTGGCGCTGGCGCTGCTGCGCGCCTTCAAGGGTGGCCGTGGCGGCGTCGCCGCGCCGTCGGCGAATAAATTCGGCCACGTCAGCCCGACCCTGGCCGAGCACGTGCAGCAGGAATTCGGGCAGGACGGCAGCGTGGCCATGGTGCTCGACGGCGGCGCCTCGCAGGTCGGCATCGAATCGACCATCGTCGACCTGTCGCGCCTGGACACCCACGGCCCGGTATTGCTGCGTCCCGGCCACATCAGTGCCGAGGCGATCGCTGCCGTGATCGACCGCCTGCCGGGTGCGCCGGACGCTGCCGCGCCACGCGCCTCGGGCACGCTCGAATCGCATTACGCGCCGCATACCCCGGTGGCGATGCAAGAACGCGACGTCTTGCTGGACACCCTGGCCGCGCTGCACGGCGCCGGCCGCAAGGTGGCCCTGATCCACATGAGCGACCTGCCGGCCACCCACGCCGCCCTGCGCCTGCCGGCACTGCCCGCCGGCTTCGCCCACGCGCTGTACGCCGCGCTGCGCACGATGGACGGGCAGGGCGCCGATGTGATCCTGGTCGAAGCGCCACCGCAAGATGGCGACTGGCTGGGCGTCAATGACCGGCTGCGCCGCGCAGCCCACGGCTCGACGGGCATCGTGCACGGCTTGCTCAACACCCAAGCAAAAGTTTAATTTATATCAATAAAGCGCTTGGCGGGGCTCAAACGCCCCGCATTTCGCTCTTGCCCGTTACAAATTCGCCTCTTTCTTCCCAGAAAACGGTGGTTATAATTCCACCCCTGAAGCCACCCCATCCGACTTTTTAGGCGGATATGCACAATGCCTAAGTGCAATTGATTTCGCTATACAAGCCGATTGAACGCTGGCATAGTAAGCACAAGGCGAATAGCACGCACGTTCGTTTTACAATAATTTCATCCCAGGAGACACAATGCGCCATACCAAACTCGCGCTGGCCGTTCTGACGGCAGCGGTGCTGACCGCATGCGGCGGCGGCACCAGCCCGGCCGGCGGCGACCAGACCACCCAGGTCAAGTTCACCAACATGGTGTCGTTCGGCGACAGCCTGTCGGACGTCGGCACCTACCGCGTCGGCGCGGTGGCAGCAGCCGGTGGCGGCAAGTTCACCATCAATGGCGACAGCACCGCCAAGAACGTCGACCTGACCGGCAAGATCTGGCTCGATTTCATGTCCGCCCAGCTCAAGCTGCCGGCGCCATGCGCCGCCCAGACCGGCCTGGTGGGCGATGCCTCGCTCGGCTTCAATGTGCCGATCGTGAACCATCCGAATTGCTTCAACTATGCCCAGGGCGGCTCGCGCGTGACCAACCCGGTCGGCCCTGGCAACGTCGCCACCGGCTCGCCGATCGGCGAAATGACCACCCCGCTGGTGACCCAGATCGCCAATCACCTGACCAAGACCGGCAACAAGTTCACCGGCACCGAACTGGTGACCGTGCTGTCGGGCGGTAACGACGTGCTGATGCAACTGGCCGCCGTGACCAGTGCCGGCACCGCCGCCGGCGCGCAAGCGTTTGCCACCGCCCTGGCGACCCGCCTCGCGGCCGGCGCGACCAATCCGCAAGCCGCGGCCCAGGCCATCGGCGTGGCGATCGCCACCGAGAACGCCCGTCCGGGCAAGACCGACCAGAGCGTCGTGACCGCCGCCGTGACGGCAGCCGCGATGCAGCCAGGTAACCAGGCTGTCGCCCAGCCAGCCGTGTACGGCCCGATCGTGGCCGCGGCCCAGACCGACGGCACCAATGCCGGCAACGTGGCGGCAGGCGCCTATGCCACCGCCAACGCGGCCGCCATGGTCACCGCGCTCGGTACCGCCGGCGCCCAGATGGCGGCGCTGGTCAAGAACGAACTGCTGGCCAAGGGCGCCAAGTACGTCATCGTCGCCAACCTGCCGGACGTCGCCAGCACCCCGACCGCCAAGTCGCGTCCAGCGGCGATCCAGCAACTGGTCGCCACCATGGTCAACACCTTCAACGCCCAGCTGAAAGCCGGCCTGGGCGCCGACGATGCGCGCGTGCTGTACACCGACCTGTACACCGTCAGCAACGACCAGGTGAAGAATCCTGGACCTTACGGCCTGAGCAACACCAGCAGCCCTGCCTGCGCCACCAATGCGCTGGGCACCACCTCGCTGATCTGCACCGCGAACAACACCGTCGCCGGTGATGTGAGCCGCTACATGTTCGCCGACGGGATCCACCCGACCCCGTTCGAGAACGACCTCATTGCCCGTTATGTCTTCAAGGACATGGCCATCAAGGGCTGGCTGTAAGCAGCGGCGGACCCGTCCAGGTGACGGGTCCTCACACACACATCAGGAGATACCATGAAAGTTCGTTTTAACAGCATGATGAAAGTGCTGGGTGTGGCTGCCGGGCTGGCATTCGCGTCCGGCGCCTACGCGCAATCGGCCGGCCAGATCACGGCCAAGGTCGGTTTCAACCGCCTGATGCCGAAGGTCGAGAGCGGCGACATCACCGCGCCGGCACTGCCGGGCACCAAGGCCGATGTCGGCAGCGACATGCAGCCGGTGCTGATCCTGTCGTACAGCCTGACCGACAATATCTCGGTCGAAGGCGCGCTCGGCACGCCGTACAAGCACAGCATCTACGGCGCCGGCGCGATCGACGGCACCGGCAAGCTGGGCGAGGTCGAGGCGCTGCCGCCGACCGCCTTCCTGCAATACCGCTTCTTCAAGCCGACCGCGGCCTTCCGTCCCTTCATCGGCGTCGGTCCGACCTACGCCTACTTCATGAAGGAACGCGGTTCGGGCAAGATGACCGCGATCACCAATCCGGGCAGCGACGTGCCGACCACCTTCAAGATCGACAACAAGCTGACCTATAGCGCGCAAGTCGGCGTGGCGATGAACTTCGACGAGCGCTGGTTCGCCGACGCGACCGTCATCAAGACCCGCCTGCGCACCGACGTGCACTTCTCGACCGGCCAGACCCAGTTCATGAAACTGGATCCGGTGGCGATCGTGCTGGCGGTGGGTTACAAGTTCTAAGCGTTACCAGTTAGCTTCAATACGTCGTCCCCGCGCAGGCGGGGATCCAGGTTTGCCAGCACAGCGATCACGTTTGAACGTAGTGGCTGCGCTAGAGACTTGGGTCCTCGCCTTCGCGGGGACGACGTTTTTGCGTCGCTGGTTGGGGTTCAGTGCAATCCTCTTGCGTACAGCGTGAAATGCTCGGCGCAGATCGCGCGCTGGTACAGGTAGCCCTGGTAGATATGGCAGCCGGCATCGGCCAAAAATTGCCGCTGCCCCGCCGTCTCGACCCCTTCGGCGATCACCTGCAATCCGAGGCTCTCGCCGAGCGCGATAATCGAGCGCACGATCGAGGCGTCGTTCTGGTCGGTCAGCACGTCGCGCATGAAGGAGTGGTCGATCTTGAGCTGGTCGAGCGGGAGCTTGCGCAGGGTGGCCAGCGATGAGTAACCGGTGCCGAAATCGTCCAGCGAAAAGCTCAGCCCGCGCCGCTTGAGGGTGGCCATGGTGTGCGCGGTATGGGTGAAATCGGTGATTACCAGGCTCTCGGTCAGTTCCAGTTTCAGGCCGCACGGTTGCACGCCGGTGTGCTCGAAGATCCCCTGCAGCATGGCCACGAAATCGGGCTCGGTGAACTGGCGCGCACTGACATTGACCGACATGGTCAAATGGCTGGTCTCGGGCACGCGCTGCCAGCGCGCCAGCTCGGCGCAGGCGGTGCGCAGCACCCAGCTGCCGATCTCGATGATGATCCCGCTTTCCTCGGCGGCGCGGATGAATTCGCCCGGGTAGATCAACTGGCCATCGGGCAGGCGCCAGCGCAGCAGGGCTTCGGCGCCGACCACCCGTCCGGCGCGGTCGAGCTGTGGCTGGTAGTGCAGCACGAACTCGTCGCGCTGCAGGGCGCGCCGCAGGCCGCCTTCGAGCTCGGCGCGCGCCGACCACGCGGCCTGCACCGCCGGATCGTGGAAGCGGAAGGTGTTACGGCCCGCGGCCTTGGCCTGGTACATGGCGGCGTCGGCCTGGCGCAAGCTCGATTCGACCGTGTCGTGGGTGCCGCACAGCGTGACCACGCCGATGCTGACCGAGACCGAACAATTGAGTTCGCCCAGCTGGAACGGCGCGGCCAGGGCCGCGACCACCTTGCCGGCCACGGTCTCGGCCTGGCTCGCCGCCAGGTCGCGGCTATCCTCGACCGGCTGGATCAGCACCACGAACTCGTCGCCGCCCAGGCGCGCCACCATGTCGGCTTCGCGCACGCAATGTTCGAGGCGGCGCGCCACCGCCTGCAGCAGCAGGTCGCCGGCCGCGTGGCCCTGGCTGTCGTTGATGAACTTGAAGTTGTCGAGGTCGCAGAACATCAGCGCCCCGCACTTGCGCGTGCGCGCGCTGCCGAGCAGGGCGCGGCGCAGGTGGTCGAGCAGGTTGGCGCGGTTCGGCAGGTCGGTCAGGTGGTCGAAGAACGCCAGGCGGAAGATCCTGGCCTCGTTGAGCTTGCGTTCGCTGATGTCGGTGCCGATCACCAGGATCTTCTGCCCGGCGCCGAGCGTGTCGTCGGGCGCCAGCAAGGTCCAGCGGGTGTCGGTGACGACCGCCGAGCCGTCGCGCCGCACATGGGTCAGCTCGCCCGACCATTCGCCCTCGTGCAATGTGTGCGAGAACGCCTCCTGGTAGGATTCGCGCCGGTCGGACAGCAGGTCGCAGAAGCGCTTGCCGCGCACCTCTTGCGCGCTCCAGCCGTACAGGCGCTCGGCGCCATGGTTCCAGTAGCTGATACACGAATGCATGTCCATCGCGATGATGGCGTCGCGCGCGCGTTGCAGGAACGACGCCTGCTCTTGCACCAGCTGGTCGGCCTGCTTGAGCCGCGTGAAATCGGACAGGAAACCTTCGAGCATGCCGGGCGGGCCGCCCAGCAGATTGAGCGCGCCCTGTTCGCAGATCCAGCGCCGCTCGCCGCCCGCGGTGCGGATCCGGTAGGTGATCTGGTAAGGGCGGCCCTGGGCCAGCGCCAGCGCCACCGCGCCCTGCACCATGGCGCGATCCTCGGGCACGATGATGTCGCCGAAGGCCAGGCCGGGGCGGGCGGTGAAGGCTGCCGGCGAATAGCCGGTGAGCTTCTCGACGCCGTCACTGACGAATTCGAAGTGCCAGTCGCCATCGTTATGGCAGCGGTAGACGGCGCCGGGCAGGTTGCGCAGCAACAGGCTGAGCGATAGCGCGCCGGCGGATTTTGGCATCGCGGGGTCTGGCATGGGTTGCGTCGCACTCATCGGTTCTGGCCAGTAGAAGTGATGAAGCTGGAGCGGCAGCTGCCGCCATGCGTCTTGCATTGATGGTAGCGTAAATACGGCCATGCACAGAAGCCCGGGTGGAAAGAATCGCAATAAAGATTGGCAATGCGGACGCTACGCCACGGTGTGTGACATGCTCAGCATTCAGTTTCACAGTTGCAACCTTGCCGTGCGATGCGGTGACCACCCACCGCGCATGAACTGTCAGTCATAGTTCCATATTAACAACTTGCATGCTAGACTGCCCGGCCCCCCCCTGAGCAATGTCCTGTGCCGTGAGCCTGCGCCGATCTTCCATCCTGTTCGCCATCCTGCTGTTCGCCGGCGCCGCCCATGCGACAGGCGAGGGCGATGCTTTGCGCGCGCTGCGCATCGATGCGGCGGCGTCTCCCGCCATCGACGGCGTGCTGGACGAAGCGGCATGGGAGCGCGCCCCGGTGTACGACGGCTTCCACAAGCACCTGCCGCGTGACGGCCAGCCGGCCGCGGGCGGCTTGCGCACCACGGTGCAACTGCTGGTCGACGATGGCGCGCTGGTGTTCGGCATTCGCGCCTGGGACCCGGCGCCGGCACTGCGCCGCGGCCAGCTGGCGCGGCGCGACAAGGTCGGCCCCGACCAGGACTTCATCGGTATCTGGATCGACCCGGCCGGCCATGGCCGCTCGGCCCAGTTCGTGCGCATCAATACCCTTGGCGTGGTCAGCGATGGCATGCACCGCGCCGACGACGATGAATCCGACCTGGGCCCCGACTTCCCGGTCGAGACCGCCGTCAAGATCCTGCCTGACGGCTACAGCATGGAAGTGCGCTGGCCCTTGTCCAACCTGCGCTTTCCGTATGCCGACGGGCGCAACTGGCGCATGATGGTCGAGCGCAGTGTCCCGCATGCGAGCGGCACCCTGATGGTGACGGCGCCGTTCCGGATCGACGCGCTGAGCCACCTGAGCTTCTTGCAAGAGGTCGCCAACATGGACGCCACCGTGGAAGCGGTGCGCGACCGCGGCTTCGTCGAGCTGCGGCCCGAGCTGACGGTGCGCAGCGAACGCGCGACGACGCCCGGCCAGCGCCTGCGCGGCAGCCAGGCCGAGCTGGGGCTCGAGATCAATGCCCGTCCGCGCGCCGACTGGGTGTTCAATGCCACCATCAATCCCGACTTCTCGCAGGTCGAGATCGACGAGCCGCTGTCGCAGGGCGCCAGCAATGTCGCGCTCAGCCTGCCCGAGAAACGCGGCTTCTTCCTGGAGAGCGCCGACGTGCTGGGCCTGCCTCTGCCGGCCTTCTATTCGCGCACCATCAACGACCCCGAATATGGTGTGCGCGCGACCTGGCGCGGCGCCCACATGGACGCCACCGCGATGAGCCTGCGCGACGAGCCGGGTGGCCTGGTGCTGCGCGGGCGGCCGTATGAAACGCTGGAGTATGCGCAGACCCGGCGCACGGTCGCCAGCCTGGCGCGGGCGCGCTGGCACCAGGACGGCCTGTTGCTGGGCGCTTTTGCTTCGCAGCGCGACTACCACCCCTTCGGTACCAACGATGTGCTGGGCGTCGATGCGCAATGGCGCGGCGAGACCGATGACGGCGTCCAGCACCAGCTGTCCGGGGTGGCGATGGCGTCGCGCACCACGTCCGGCTTCGATGCGGACGACCTGCCGGCGAAGGTGGACGGGCGCTCCGGCGGCTACCTGTGGGGCAAGTACCTGCACAAGACCGAACGCTGGTGGCACGAGGCCCAGGTGGAGGCAATTGCCCCGGGTTTCGTGAACGACAACGGCTTTGTGCCGCAGGCCGGCATCGCCCGCATCACAGGATCGATGAACCGCATCCTGGGCCCGCAATCGCTGGGCGGCCTCGCGTTGTACGAGTTCGAGACTTACCTGATCGTGCACGAGATGCGCACGCTGGCCGACGATGTCGCCGGCCAGCGCGGCGGCGAAACGGTCGAGCGCAAGCTGCGTCCCGGCGTGTGGATGGCGGCGCCGCTGCAGACCAATCTGTGGGTCGAACTGGGCTTCGACCGCCAGCGCGCCGGACCCGGCGGGCGCCTGCACGACACCCGGGTCGTAAACTTCGGTGTCGAGACCACGCCGGCGCCGTGGATCTCGAAGATCGCGGCCGAAGTGGCGCTCGGGCGCCAGCTCGACGTCGATGCCGACCGCGTCGGACCGGGCGGCAATGTGATCCTGGACGTGGGGCTGCGCTTTCCCTTGCACCGCGGCTGGTCGCTGGAGCTGGACCACCACGTGAACCGGGCCTGGGTGCAGGGCACCTTGGGGGAGCCGGCGTTTTCGGACACCGCCTGGCGCTGGCTGGCGATGCTGCATTTCAGCTCGCGCGATTCGCTGCGCCTGCTGGCGCAGAACACCTGGGCTGCGCGGCGCGACGACGGCGTGACCCAGCTCGAGGCCTGGAACGACCGCCAGATCCACCGTTCGCTGCTGTATCGCCACCAGTGGCGGGTCGGGCGCACGGTGTCGTTCGGGGTGGTCGACGACAAGCTGCCGCTGGCCGATGAGCGCAGCAGGTCATTGACGTTCAAGCTGCAGTGGGAAGTGTAGGCAGACGCAGCGCCATCGCCCCTGCACAGATACCGAATCTGGCAAGTGCATTGTGTTGGCGCTGTTCGCGTTATTTCGGCACCACGTTGCATCAGCCTGCTTTGATGGCCGCGGCCAGCAACTGGGCCGGCGTCGTCAGGCAGCGCGCGTCAAGCACCCGACGCCAACCCGAATAGTGGATCAGATAACGGCTGGCCACACCGTGGAAGCGCGTCAGCCAGCGCTTGAAACGGCTGTGCCAGCCATTGACGTGATTCAGGTGGATCACGCCGCGTGCCCGCACGCCAGCCCGCAGGTTGACGGCTTCGTGGCTGATGCCATGCTCTCTGGCAAATGCGCGGTAGGCAGCGGCCGAATCGCTGATCAGGAGACTGCCTGGCGCCAGTACCGGCGTCAAGCATCCTTCGAGCTGCTGGCGCGTGACCGGGCCCCGCCCGCAGTGGAAATCGAGCGTGCCGCCCTGACGCTGGCAGGCGACCAGCAGGCAATCATGGTCGCGCCCAACGCCGCGATGGCTGGCGACGCCGCCGCGCCGTCGCGCTGGGCGGGTCAGCGTGCGCGAACCTTTTTGTGATTCCAGTAGATACGTCTCGTCTGCTTCGACCATGCCTGCCAGTTGCGCCGGTCGCTCACGGATGAACCCGCCGACCATGCGGTGACGCCATCGAAAGCTGGTGGTTCGGTGCACCTGTACCACCTCGGCGCTGGCGCGCACGGTACGCGACTCGAGCAGGCACTGCAGATAGGCCAGCCAATGCTCCTTGTGGCGCAGGTGCGCCAGGCTGGTGCCGGTGAGCGCATTGTAGCTGCGCCCGCAAGCCAGGCAGCGCCAGCGCTGCAAGTCGCTGGCCTGGCCGCAACGATGGGCGCGGGCGCCGCCGCAGCGGGGGCAGCATTTGCCGACCGCCGCCTGTTCGATCAGTGCCACACAATCGGCCGCGTCATTGATGCTGGCGAGCCAGGCGCGCAATTGCTCACGCTCTGCGTGGTGCAAGGGGATGCCGCGCAAGGCGGCAAACAAGTGACCAAAGCCTGGACTGTCCACGATCGCTTCTTCCGGATAACTCGACAGTATTGAGACCAGGCGCGACATGGAAGGTTCGCAGAAATAACGCGAACAGCGCCATTGTATTGGCACACAGGCTTACTTTAATGACATTCATCGGCTAGACTGCATTGTCATTCTCGAGCGCCCAAAAAAATGAATATAGGCAAGCAGCCGGCTGTCGCAGCCAACCAGGCGCCGGGATTGCCGGCCCGCAGCGGTCTGAATTTTCCCGTGGTCGGGATCGGGGCTTCGGCTGGCGGACTGCCGGCATTGCTGCGCCTGTTCAGCGCCATGCCGGCCGAGCACGGCATGGCCTTCGTTGTCATCCTGCACCTGTCGCCAGAGCATGAGAGTGCGACCGGCGCCATCCTGCAACGGGTGACGCCGATGCCGGTGCACCAGGTCAGCGAGCGGCTACCGATCGAGCCGGGGCACGTCTATGTGATCGCGCCGAACCTGCAATTGTCAATGGATGACGGCCACTTGGCGGTGACCGCCCTGGAGCGCTCGCCCGGCAGGCACACCGCGATCGATCTTTTCTTCCGCACCCTCGCCGAAGCGCATGAGCGGTGCGCGATTGCCATCGTCTTGTCCGGCACCGGATCGGACGGCGCGGTCGGCCTGGGGCGGGTGAAGGAACTCGGTGGCGTCACGCTGGCGCAAGAGCCCGCCGACTGCGACCACGATGGCATGCCGGTCGCCGCCATCGCCACCGGGGTGGTCGATTTCGTGCTGCCGGCCCCCGAGATGGCGGTGAAACTGGTCGACCTGTGGCAGACTTCGCGCGACATGCGGCTGCCCTCGGCGGCCATCGAAGCCGAACCGCCAGGCGCCGACAGCGACGAGCATGGCGGTGGCGCCAACACCCGGGATGAAGAAGCCCTGCAGCGCATCATCACGACGCTGTGCGCCGACACCGGCCACGACTTCCGCCACTACAAGCGCGCCACGGTACTGCGCCGCATCGAGCGCCGCCTGCTGGTCAAGGGCGTGATGTCGCTGCCCGACTATGCCGAGCTGCTGGAACGCGAACCGATGGAATTCCAGCTGCTGCTGAAAGACCTCCTGATCAGCGTGACGGCCTTCTTCCGCGACCGTGAGGCGTTCGATGCCGTGGAACACACGGTGGTGCCCGAAGTGTTCCGCAACAAGCAGCCCGGCCAGCAGGTCCGGATCTGGGTCGCCGCCTGCGCCACCGGCCAGGAAGCGTATTCGATCGCCATGATGCTGGCCGAACATGGGGCGACCTTGCCCAAGCCGGCCGAGGTGCAGTTGTTCGCATCCGATATCGACGAACACGCGATCGCGCGCGCGCGTACAGGCAGCTATCCTACGGCGATCGCCATGGATGTTCCGCCGGGCAAGCTGCGTCAGTTCTTCACCAAGGAAGACGGGTGTTACCGCATCCGCAAGTCGGTGCGCGACCGCATCCTGTTTGCGTCGCACAACCTGCTGCGCGATCCGCCATTCTCGCGGCTGGACCTGATCTCGTGCCGTAACGTGCTGATCTACCTGAACCGGGAAGCCCAGCTGCGCGTGCTGGAAAAATTCCATGCGGCCCTGAATCCGGATGGTTTCCTGTTCCTCGGATCGTCGGAATCGGCGGATGCGGCGTCGGAATTTTTTGTGCCGTTCGACAAGAAGAACCGTATCTATCGTGCCCGTACCCTGTCGCGGACGGTGCGCTACCTCCCAGCGTTGTCGAGCCCGCTGCCGCAGCGCCTGCCGGAGCCGGCGCACGCCGGATCGCCGCTGCGGCCCCAGTTTTCGTATGGCGAGGTGCACCAGCGCGCGCTGTCGCAATTCGCGCCGCCGAGCCTGATCGTCGACCGCGATTCGGACATCGTCCACATGTCGGAGACCGCCGGGCGTTTCCTGCGCCACGTCGGCGGCGAGCCGTCGCGCAATGTGATGTCGCTGGTGCTGCCGGAACTCAGGCTTGAGCTGCGCATGGCCCTGTACCAGGCGCTCCAGACCGGGAATAGTGTCGAAGCGCACCGGGTCATGACGCAGCGCGATGGCTCGACCTTCTTCGTCAATATGATCGTCCGGCCGTTTACCGACGAGATCGCCGCTACCGGCTTCGTCCTGATCCTGTTCGAGGAAATCGAAAGGACAATGAACCCGCAACCGGGCGAGAATACGGTCGAGCCGAAGGACTTGATGCTGAACCAGCTCGAAGCCGAATTGCAGCGCAATAAGCAAAAACTGCAGGAAACCATCGAACATGCCGAAGTGTCGAACGAGGAGCATCGCGCCTCGAATGAAGAACTGCAGGCCATCAACGAAGAGCTGCGTTCGGCCACCGAAGAGCTCGAAACGAGCAAGGAAGAGCTGCAGTCGGTGAACGAGGAACTGGTCACCGTCAATTACGAATTGAAAGTGAAGGTCGAAGAGACCAGCAAGGCCAATGACGACCTGAACAACCTGATCGCGTCCACCGACATCGCCACCATCTTCGTCGACCGGGGCGTGTGCATCAAGCGCTTCACGCCGCGCGCGGCCGATATCTTCTCGATCATCGCCACCGATATCGGGCGCTCGCTGCTCGACATCACGCACCGGCTCGAGTATGACCAGCTGGCCGACGACGTGTCGTCGACCTTCGACACTCTGCATCCCGTCGAGCGCGAGCTGCGCAGTAACGATGGTCGCTACTACCTCATGCGGCTGTTGCCTTACCGCACGACCGAAGACAAGATCGAAGGCGCTGTGATGACCTTCATCGATATCAGCCGCCGACGCGAGGCCGAGGCCAAGGCGCGCATCGGCGAGGAATGGATGCGGCTGGTGGCCGACAGCACGGACGACTACGCGATCATCACCACCGACCAGCAGGGACTGGTCACGGCCTGGAACAAGGGCGCCGAACGCAATTTCGGCTATACCGAGCAAGACATGCTGGGCGCCAGCGTGGATCGGCTGTACCTGCCGGACGACCGGCTGGCGGGCGTGCCCGACGGTGAGCGGCGCGGCGTGCGCGCGAACGGCCGGGCCGAGGACGAACGGTGGTACCTGCGCAAGGACGGCAGCCGCTTCTTCTGTATCGGCGTGACCACGGTATTGCACAACGGCGAGTTCGAGGGCTATGCCAAGATCATGCGCGACCAGACCTCGCGCGTGCACCAGGACGAGCAGCGCGAGGTGGCGCTGTCGCGCGAGCAGACCGGCCGGTCGCAGGCCGAGTCGGTCAATGCGATGAAGGACGAGTTCCTGGCCGTGATGTCGCATGAACTGCGCCATCCGCTCAACATCATTTACATCAATGCCGAATTGCTGGGCCGCTTGCCCGAGGTGCGCCAGTCGGCGCCGGCCCTGCGTTCGGCCACCATCATCCGCGAATCGGTGACGGCCCAGGCCAAGATCATCGAAGACCTGATGGATATCTCGCGCGTCGCCACCGGCAAGCTGGCGCTCGCAATCCAGGACGTCGACCTGGCCACCATCGCGGGCAAGCTGGTCGATGTGATGCGCAGCGACCCGGCTGTGGACAACCTGCAACTCGAATTCATCCCCTATCACCAGCCGGTGATGGTGGCGGTCGATCCGGTGCGCATCGAGCAGGTGATCCTCAACCTGCTGAGCAATGCGGTCAAGTTCACCCCGGCCGGCGGCGTGGTGCGCGTGGTGCTGGGCGTCGAGAACGGCCAGGCGCGCCTGGAAGTGAACGACACCGGGGCCGGCATCTCGCAAGAAGCCCTGCCGCGCGTGTTCGAGATGTTCGGCCAGGGAACGGCCAATGCCGTGCGCAACAAACCGGGCCTGGGGATCGGCCTGGCGCTGGTGCGCCAGCTTACCGAGCTGCATGGCGGCACGGTCGACGTCAGTTCGCCCGGCATCGGCCAGGGCAGCACCTTCACCCTGTGCCTGCCGCTGGCGCAGCCGGACCAGCATCCGGATGGCGGCGACGCCAGTCTCGCCTTGCCGAACCTGGCCGGACACCGGCTGCTGCTGGTGGACGACTCGGAAGATGCCGCGTTGGTATTGAAGATGCTGCTCGAATTCGAGGGCGCCGAGGTCGAGGTCGCGGCGACCGGCCGCCAGGGGCTGGAACTGCTGGCTCGGACCACGTTCGACGCCGTCATCTCGGACATCACGATGCCGGACATGGATGGCTACGCGTTCATCGCGGCAATCCGGAACTCGCCCGAACTGCAGCACTTGCCGGTAATCGCGGCAAGCGGCCTGGGTCGCGAGCAGAACGGAAAGCGCGCTGGCGATGCGGGCTTTTCCGCCTGGCTGACCAAGCCGGTGCCGGTTGAGTTGCTGAGCGAGACGATCCACGCGCTGTGCCAGCGCGCAGGTCGCTGACCGGAATGGCGGCCGGAGCCGTGCGCCTGTGCGCCAGCGCACCGACATCACTTTCGAGACGGATCATTGTCGGCGCATGAAAAACCCACCGATCCCTGCCCGCGATATCGTCGTCATCGGTACTTCCACCGGCGGATTGGAAGCGCTGCGCCAGCTCGTTGCCGGGCTGCCGTCCGGCTTCACGCCGGCCGTGCTGGTGGTCATGCACATCGGTCCGCACGACAGCATCCTGCCCTCGTTGCTGGCGAGTACCTCGGTGCTGCCGGTGCGACAGGCCCGCCATGGCGACCTGGTCGAGGCGGGGCGGATACTGATCGCGCCACCCGACCTCCACCTGACCGTGGTGCGCAGCGGTGCGCAGTGCAGCGTGGTGCTGGCCAGGACCGCGAAAGAAAATCACACCCGGCCGGCGATCGATCCCTTGTTCCGCGCCGCCGCGGTGGCCTTCGGCGCCCGCGCCATCGGCGTGATCCTGACCGGCGCCCTGGATGACGGAACGGCCGGCCTGGCCGCCATCAAGGCCTGTGGCGGCGTCGCCGTGGTGCAGGACCCGTCCGAAGCGCTGGCGCCGGACATGCCGGCGAGCGCGATCGACAACGTCGCCGTCGACCATGTGCTCAAGCTGGGCGAAATTCCGGCGGCCCTGTTGCGGGTGGTCGACGCGAAGGCCCAGGGCAGCCCGGCCGTGGGAGCGGCGCAGGCGTTACCGCCCTGGGTAGAGGCCGAAAACAGATTTGGCATGGAAGGAGTGGAAATGCATCGTCTGGAAGCACTCGCGAAGCCTTCGACTTTTACCTGCCCCGAATGCCATGGCACCTTGTGGGAGCTGAACGACCAGCAACCGCGGCGCTTCCGCTGCCACACCGGCCATGCCTACTCGGAGCGTAATCTCGTCGCGCTGCAAGGCGAGCTGGTAGAGGAATCGCTCTGGAGCGCGGTACGCGCGCTGCAAGAGAAAGAAATGCTGCTGCGCCGGATGGCCGACGACGCCGTGCAGAACAAGCATATCGCAGCCTCGCTCGACTACAGCGCCCAGGCCAGGCAGGCCCAGCGCAGCGCCGAAATCCTGCGTGGACTGATCACGGCGAAAGCCGATGAAAGCACCTGACCGTGCCCGGCCACGATCGTTGACGCCACGTCCTGCGCCGCGATGATATGCTCACGCCATGACTACCGATTCCGATATTGAACTGTCCGGCGCCTTCCAGGCCAAGGACGCACAGGGCCGTACCCTCGAGGTGAAGAACATCACCATCTTCGACGAGGGCTACGGGATCATCGACGTATACGTGAAATTCGCTGCCAAGCTCGACCCGGGCGCCTACAAGGACGCGGTCCTGGTGCGCCAGATCATCGAGCGCCTGCGCGCGGTCGGCTACAAGGGTCCTGATTTTGGCCATAGCGATCCGGGCCTGCAAGAGAGCCGCCTGATCGTGCTCGAAGCGCCCGAGGAATTCGCGGCCTTCGCCAAGAGCCGCGGCTGGAAGAACCTGGCCGAAGACTTCGACGAATAAACGGCACGGGTTGGCGCGATGCTCGCCGCATTACGAGACCTGATGCATCCCCCCGCGGGCATGGCGTTTGACTTCAGCCAGCCCGTGGGCGAGGCGGCGCTGGCGCCGCATGACGGCATCTCGTGGCAGGTGTTCGCCAACCCGGTGGCCCTGTTCGTCGGCGGCGTCACCGCGGTGCTGCTCGAACTGTCCGAACCGTCGGTGCGTTCGGGCGTCTGGGACCACAGCAGCTTCCAGCGCGATCCGGGCACGCGCCTGCGCCGCACCGGCTTCGCCGCGATGATGACGGTCTACGGGCCGCGTTCGGCAGCCGAAAAAATGATCGCGCACGTGGTGCGCATGCACGGGCGGGTCAAGGGCAACACGCCCGATGGCGTCGCCTACCACGCCAACGATCCGCGCCTGCTCGACTGGGTGCAGGCGACCGCCTCGTTCGGTTTCACCGAGGCCTATCACCGCTACGTCCGGTCCCTGTCCACTGCACAGAAAGACGCCGCCTTCGCCGAAGCCGGCCCGGCCGCGCGCCTGTATGGCGCGACGGGCGCGCCGTGTTCAGTGGCTCAGTGGGAAGTGCTGCTGTCGGCTACCGCGCCCGGGCTGGAAGGCTCCGGCATCCTGGCCGATTTCATGCGCATCATGGGCGAGGCGCCGATCCTGCCGGCGCCGCTACGGCCATTGCAGCGGCTGCTGGTGCGCGCCGCGGTAGAGATCACGCCCGAGCCGGTGCGCTCGCTGCCGCAGCTGCGCGGGCGTGGTCTGCGCTTCGGCGAAGCGGCGCTGGTGCGCGCACTGGCGCGTGGTGCGGCGCTGGTGCCGCTGGGCGATACGCCGCAGGCCCAGGCCGCGCGGCGCCTCGCCCGGCCTTGATCAGAACGCGGCGATGCCGGTCTGGGCGCGGCCCAGGATCAGGGCGTGGATGTCGTGCGTGCCTTCATAGGTGTTGACCACCTCGAGGTTGACCATGTGGCGGATGATGCCGAACTCGTCCGAGATGCCGTTACCGCCCAGCATGTCACGCGCGACGCGGGCGATGTCCAGCGACTTGCCGCACGAATTGCGCTTCATGATCGAGGTGATCTCGACCGCTGCCGTGCCTTCGTCCTTCATGCGGCCCAGGCGCAGGCAGCCCTGCAGGCCAAGGGTGATCTCGGTCTGCATGTCGGCCAGCTTCTTCTGCACCAGCTGGTTGGCCGCCAGCGGTTTGCCGAACTGGGTGCGGTCCATGGTGTACTGGCGCGCGGTGTGCCAGCAGTCTTCGGCCGCGCCCAATGCCCCCCAGGCGATCCCGTAGCGCGCCGAGTTCAGGCAGGTGAACGGGCCCTTCAGGCCGCGCACGTCGGGGAAGGCGTTTTCTTCGGGGCAGAACACATTGTCCATGACGATTTCGCCGGTGACCGAGGCGCGCAGGCCGAACTTGCCATGGATCGCCGGGGCGGACAGGCCTTTCCAGTCCTTCTCGAGCACGAAGCCGCGGATCGCGCCTTCGTCGTCTTTCGCCCACACCACGAATACGTCCGCCACCGGCGAGTTGGTGATCCACATCTTGCTGCCGGTCAGGCTATAGCCGCCATCGACCTTGCGCGCGCGGGTGACCATCGAGGCCGGGTCGGAACCGTGATTCGGCTCGGTCAGGCCGAAGCAGCCGATCCATTCGCCGGTGGCCAGCTTGGGCAGGTATTTCTGGCGCGTTTCCTCATTGCCGAATTCGTAAATTGGCACCATCACCAGCGACGATTGCACGCTCATCATCGAGCGGTAGCCGGAATCGACACGCTCGACTTCGCGCGCGATCAGGCCGTAGGCGACGTAGTTCAGGCCAGGGCCGCCGTATTGCTCGGGAATGGTCGGGCCCAGCAGGCCAAGGTCGCCCATTTCGCGGAAGATCGAGACATCCATCGACTCGTGGCGGAAGGCCTCGAGGACGCGTGGCTTGAGCTTGTCCTGGCAATACGCAGCGGCGGCATCGCGCACCATGCGCTCGTCGTCGGTCAGCTGGCTGTTGAGCAGCAGCGGGTCATCCCAGTGGAAGGAAGCTTTTTTGGACGAGTCGGTGCGGGTCATGGAAAATCCTGTCTCTAGATTCTAGTTCGGTAAGTGCCGCTGTGCGGCGCGCCTGAACATTATAGAAACGTGCTGCCACCGTATCTTTTGAAACTGCGACAGGAATTTCTATTTTTGGCCGGCCGTGCTGCCGAACTTGCCACCGTGGAAGATCAGCGCCGATTGCGGATGGACCTGGCATTCTTCGACCTCGCCGACGAAGATGACATGATCGCCTTCGGGATAGCGGCTGCGGTTGTGGCATTCGAACCACGCCGACACGCCTTTCAAGATCGGCAGGCCGGTGCGCGACAATTCGTAATCGACGCCTTCGAACGGGTTGACGCCGCGGCGCGAGAAGCGCAGGGCCAGTTCTTCCTGGCCGCTTGATAATACATTGATGACGTAGTGAGAGTTGCCGCTGAAGATGGGCAGGCTGTTGGCGCCGGCGCCCAGGCTCCACAGGACCAGCGGCGGATCGAGCGAGACCGAGTTGAACGAGCTGGCGGTCAGGCCGCGGAAGCTGCCGTCGGCAAGACGCGTGGTAATGACGGTCACCCCGGTCGCGAATTGCGACAGGGCGTGGCGGAAATGTGTCGTGTCAAAGCCGCGCGTCGCGGCGCGGGCGGAAAGTGTATTCATGCGGATCCTGGACGTTGGCGCTCATTATGCCATCGTCGGGCAAATCCTTCCTTTGGCGGGGGCGCTGCGCGCCATGCCGCTTCGACGTACAGACGTTCAATGCAGAAACAGCTGCTTTGCGCTACATTTAGGTATCTATTAGATCAATCCCAAGGTGAATTATGAGCGAGCAACAAGCAACCGAAGTGGCCATCCTGGGCGGCGGATGCTTTTGGTGCCTCGAGGCCGTGTATCTTGAAGCGCGCGGCATCACCCGCGTGGAATCCGGTTATATGGGCGGCCAGGTCGACAATCCGAGCTACGAGGCGGTGTCCGGCGGCGCCACGGGCCACGCCGAAGTGGTGCGCCTGGAATTCGACCCGGCCGTGATCGCCTACCGCGACATCCTCGAGATCTTCTTCACCATCCACGACCCGACCACCCTGAACCGCCAGGGCAACGACGTCGGCACCCAATACCGCTCGGTGATCTTCACCACCTCGCCCGAGCAGGACGGGGTCGCGCACAAGGTGATCGGCGAGATGGCCCTGGTATGGGACGCGCCGATCGTCACTGAAGTCAAGCCGCAGGAAACCTGGTACAAGGCCGAGGACTATCACCAGAATTACTTTGCCCAGCACCCGCTGCAGGGGTATTGCGCGTTCGTGGTGGCGCCGAAGGTGTCCAAGTTTCGCAAGACGTTCACCGAACGTCTGAAGGGATAGTCACTCTACGAACAGCCACGTCGTTCCCGAAGGCGGGAACGACGGTGGTGTGGTGGGGTTGCCGGTGCAAGTCACGTATACATATACCTCCTCGACCACGGCAACTGCGCCACATCGCCGCCCGCCTTGCCGCACACGATCTGGTACAGGCTGATCCGGTCGTGCGCGAAAGCATATGCGCAACCGGCCAGGTACACATGCCAGATCCGAAAGCGCTTGGGGTCGGTCAGGGTGCGAATATGGGCGGCATTGTTCTCGAAATTGTCGGTCCATAGCGCGCAGGTATGGGCGTAGTGCCGGCGCAGGTTTTCCACGTCGCGCACTTCGAGCCCGCCTTCCTGCATCGATCGCACTACCGTCGCCAGGTGCGCCAGTTCGCCCTGCGGGAACACATATTCGTCGATGAACTGGCCGCCGCCGTAGGGTGTGGCGCCATTGTCGACATCGGTGGTGGTGATCCCGTGGTTCATCACCACCCCACCTGGGGCCAGCAACCCTGCCACCCGCGTGAAATACGCCTTCAAATGCTGCACCCCGACGTGCTCGAACATGCCGACGCTGGTGATGCGCTCGAAACGGCCGTCGATATCCCGATAATCCTGCAGCCGGATCTCGATCCGGTCCTGCAGCCCGGCCCTGAACACCCGTTCGCGCGCCAGCGCGGCCTGGTTCTCCGACAGCGTAATGCCCACGCAGCGCGCACCAAAACGCTCGGCCGCGCGCAACACCAGCGCGCCCCAGCCGCAACCGATATCGAGCAGGGTCTGGCCGGGGCGCAGGTCGATCTTGCGCAGGATATGGTCGATCTTGGCGGTCTGCGCGCTCGCCAGGTCTTCGTCGCCCTGCTCGAAGTAGGCGCAGGAATACACCATGCCGGGGTCGAGCCAGGCCGCATAGAAATCGTTGGAGACGTCGTAGTGGTAGCGGATCGCTTCGCGGTCGGCTTCGCGCGTGTGGCTGCCCCTGAAACGCAGCCGGCTGCGTTTTTCGACCGCGCCGGACGCCGCAAGCGCATTGCCGATCGCGATGATGTCGGCTGCGCGGCCCATCACCTCGATCGCGCCCTCGACGTAGGCGCGGCCCAGGCTGTACAGGGAAGGGGAGCGCAGGTAGCGCAGCGCGGCGGGGCCGGGGATGCGAATCGTGACCCGCGGCGGATCGGACGACAGGTCGATGCGTTCACCGTTCCACAGCTCCACCCGCAGTGGCAGCGATAGCGGCAGCTTGCCGCGCAGGCCCGATTGCCAGGCCGACAGCTTGATCTGATCGAACACGGTCCACCCCTTATCAAGGTGCAACCGGCCGCGACGTCTTTGCGGCTACGGTTGCAAACGCTGGCGCGTCCAGCTGCCGTCTGCCTGCCGCTCGTAGACGATGCGGTCATGGAAGCGCGAGCGCCGGCCCTGCCAGAATTCGATGCGATCGGGGATCAGGCGATAGCCGCCCCAGTTGTCGGGACGCGCCGGATCCTCGCCAGCCCCCTGCGCCACGATCTCATAGTTTTGTTCGAGTTGCGCGCGGCTGGCGATCGGCGCGCTCTGCGCGGATGCGATCGCCGACAACCGGCTCTTGAGCGGGCGGCTGCGGAAATAGCGGTCGCTTTCTTCCGGCGCGGTGCGTTCCACGCGGCCTTCGATACGCACCTGGCGTTCGAGTTCGCTCCAGAAGAATAGCAGGGCGGCGTGGCTGCTGGCGCGCAGGTCCGATCCCTTCTTGCTGTCGTAATTGGTGTACCAGGTGAAGCCGCGTGGGTCGAACTGCTTGACCAGTACGATGCGCGAGCTCGGGCGGCCATTGGCGTCTACCGTGGACAGCGACATCGCATTGGGCTCGTTGACCTCGGCCTTCAGGGCTTGTTCGAACCAGGCCGTGAACTGGGCGATCGGGTCATCGAGCACGTCGGCCTCGTCCAGGCTGGCCTGTCCGTAATCCTTGCGCAGGTCGGCCACTGCTTCGCCCAGCGCCGGCGACAAAGGGGCGGTTGGCACGGCGATGCCGCGCCGCAGTTGCATGGCCTGGCCCAGGCGCGCCATCTGCTCTGGCGAGAACAGGCGCATCGCCATCGGCGCCATGGTGCTTTCCTCGCGCTCCATATGGGCCGTATAGCTGGCGACGAAGCGCTGCACGGCGCTGATCGACAGGTCGGCGTTGCGACCGTCGGCGATCGCGGTCAGTTGTTCATGCAGGTCTTGCCACAGCGCATCCATGTCCTTGTGATCTTGCAGGATGGTCGGCGCCAGCGCCTGCAGGATGGCGGCGTCCTCGCCCTGGGCGGTGGCGCGCAGCATCGGGATCAGGTCCTGCTCCTCGTCGTCATGATGCAGGTGGGCCGCCTTCTCGAAATAGCGCAACACTGCGCTTGCCGCCTGGCGCGCCTGTTCGTCGGCGCCGTGCTGCGGCAGGTGGACCAGCAGCTTGTCGAGCGTTGCAAGCTGTTTGCGGATGCGTCCGTGGCAGTGCTTGAGCACGGCGATCGGCTGGTTGAAATCGGGGGCGGCGTCGTGCAGGAGGGAGCTCATGGCGTTCTCATAACGTGTTGGTGGCACGCAAAATATTTGCTTATTCAAGAGGTATTTTAGTGCAGATGCGAAAGGAGCGTCCGCTACAATATCGGGATGAACCAGATCAATACCCAGCTCTTTTCGGCAACGTTGGACAACGAAGTCGACTTCGCACGCCGCTTTGGCGGCATCGCTCGCCTGTACGGTGAACCGGCACTGGAAAAATTCCGTGCGGCGCATGTGTGCGTGATCGGCGTCGGCGGCGTCGGCTCGTGGGTGGTCGAGGCGCTGGCGCGCAGTGCGATCGGCCATTTGACCCTGATCGACCTTGACAATGTGGCCGAGTCGAACATCAACCGCCAGATCCAGGCGCTGTCGTCGACCGTCGGCATGGCCAAGATCGAGGCATTGAAACAACGTATTGCCCAGATCAATCCGTTCTGCCAGGTTACCCTGGTCGAGGATTTTATCGATGTCGAGAATATTCCGGCAATGATCGCCGATAAGAATTTCGACTACGTGGTCGACGCCATCGACAGCGTGAAGCCGAAGGCGGCCCTGATCGCCTGGTGCAGCGCCAACCAGATGCCGCTGGTGGTGGTGGGCGGCGCGGGCGGCCAGATCGATCCGACCAAGGTCGAGATCCGCGACCTGGCCCGCACCGAACAAGAGCCGCTGCTCAAGAAAGTGCGCAAGATCCTGCGCGCGCAATACGGTTTCGCGCGCGGCGAGAAGCAGAAATACCATATCGACGCCGTGTTCTCGATGGAACCGCTGCGCTATCCGGATGCCGGCGACGCCTGCGAGGTCGATGCAAACAGCATTACGGGCCTCAATTGCGCCGGTTTCGGCTCGAGCATGGTGGTGACCGCCACCTTCGGCATGGTGACGGCGGGCCAGGTGCTGCGCCGGTTGGCCGCTTTGGCCACCCCTTCGGCCAACGCCGCCGCGGCCGCCGAGTCGGCCGGCGCCGCCTTGCAAACTGTGCAAGCGGAAGAGGCCTTGCTATCATAGGACCCGATGCAACCGTCCGGTTGCGACCTTTTGATGGAAGAGTTCACATGATTCGTCGATCCGCATTCATCGCCCTGCTGGTGGCCGCCGCAAGCGTCCAGGCCCAGGAAGGCGCGCAGGACGCCAGCAAACCGACCAGCCAGCCACCGCCGGACGTGCAGCAATCAAGCACGCCGCCGGTCGCGCCGCCTGACACCCAGGTGCCGGCGCCGGTAGCCCAGGCCCCCGCGCCGCAGGTCGAGATCGTCGATCGCGTGGTCGGCACGGGCAAGGAAGCGTCGATTGGCAACAACGTGCTGGTCAACTACACTGGCTGGTTCCACAAGCCGCTGGCCAAGCAGCAGCGCGGACGCAAGTTCGATTCCTCGCTCGACAATGGCCGCGATCCGCTCGAGTTCCAGCTCGGCGCGGGCCGCGTGATCAAGGGTTGGGAGCAGGGCGTGGCCGGCATGAAGGTCGGCGGCAAGCGCACCCTGATCATCCCGAGCGCGCTGGCCTATGGCTCGCGCGGTGCCCCGGGCGGCTCGATTCCGCCGAATTCCGACCTGATCTTCGACGTGGAACTGCTGGACGTCAAATAAACCCATATTTGTTCGGCAACGGGAGGCGGTAATGAGAATCGCGAACGATGTCACTGAACTGATAGGCAATACCCCGCTGGTGCGCATCCGCAAACTGGCGGCGGGGAGTGGAGCCGACTTGGTCGGCAAGCTCGAATTCCACAACCCCGCGCACAGCGTCAAGGACCGCATCGGCCTGGCCATGATCGAGGCCGCCGAAGCGGCTGGCCTCATCGATACTGATACCACCATCGTCGAACCCACCAGCGGCAATACCGGCATCGCGCTGGCGATGGTGTGCGCCGCGCGCGGCTACCGCTGCAAGCTGGTGATGCCCGAGACCATGAGCAGCGAGCGGCGCATGCTGCTGCGCGCCTATGGCGCCGAGCTGGTGCTCACGCCTGGCAGCGAAGGCATGCTGGGGGCAATCCGGCGCGCCGAAGAGATCGTGGCGAGCGATCCGCGCGCTTTCATGCCGCAGCAATTCAACAATCCCGCCAACCCCGATGTGCACCGCCGCACCACGGCCGAGGAAATCTGGCGCGACACCGACGGCAGGATCGACATCCTGGTTGCCGGCGTGGGCACCGGTGGCACCATCACTGGCGTCAGCGAGGTGCTCAAGCCGCGCCGCCCGGGTTTGCAGGTGATCGCGGTGGAACCGGAAGCTTCGCCGATGCTGGCGAAAGGGACCAAGGGGCCGCATCCGATCCAGGGCATCGGCGCCGGGTTCGTGCCGCAGGTGTTGAACACCGGGTCCTACGACGAGATCATCGGCGTGAAGAACGAGGATGCGTTCGAGACGGCGCGCGCGGCGGCGCGTGAGGAAGGGCTGCTGGTCGGGATTTCGTCAGGCGCGGCGCTGTGGGCCGCGATCCAGGTGGCGCGGCGGCCGGAAAATGCGGGCAAGCTGATTGTGACCATCATCCCGTCGTTTGGCGAACGTTACCTCAGCACGGCCTTGTACGCTAATCTGGCCGGCTGATTCGTTCAATGCACGTGGCCCTGCAGCGTGCAGTGGTGGTGGGTCGTGCCCTGTTCCACCTGCAAGGTGCTGTGATGGATCGCATACTGCGCACGTAGCGTATGTTCGATCGCATCGAGCACCGCATCGCCCGGATAGCCGCCCGGGATCACCAGGTGGGCGGTCAGCGCGGTCTCGGTGGTAGACAGCGCCCAGATATGCAGGTCGTGCACCCCCGTCACCCCCGGCTGAGCGGCCAGGAAAGCCTGCACCTTGCCCGCATCCACATTCGGTGGCACCGCCGCCATCGACAGCTGCACCGATTCACGCAGCAGCGACCAGGTACCGAGCACGATCACCACCACGATCACCAGGCTCACCGCCGGATCGATCCAGGTCCAGCCCAAGAACATGATCGCCAGGCCCGAAATCACCACTCCCAGCGACAGCGCGGCATCGGCCGCCATGTGCAGGTAGGCGCCGCGGATATTCAGGTCGCCCTTGCTGCCAGCTAAAAACAGCCAGGCCGAGAAGCCATTGATGACGACACCAATGGCGGCCACGATCGACACCGTAGCGCCGGCCACGGGCGCCGGTTCGGCGATGCGCTGCACTGCTTCCCAGGCGATCGCGCCGCAGGCCACCATCAACAGCAGGCCGTTGCCCAGCGCCGCCAGGATCGACGAGCCGCGCAGGCCGTAGGTATAGCGGCCCTTGGGCACGCTCTTGGCCAGCACCGCGGCGCCCCAGGCCAGCACCAGGCCCAGCACGTCGGACAGGTTATGGCCGGCGTCGGCCATCAGCGCGGTGGAGTGGGCGATGAAACCGTAGGTGAACTCGACGATGACGAAGGCCAGGTTCAGGCCGATCGCCAGCGCGAAGGCGCGGCCATGACCCTCGGGCGAGGGCAGGTGGTGATGGTGGTGGCCAAAGCCATGCGAATGGCCATGGTCATGCTTGTGATCGTGACCGTGGTGATGATCGTGTGCGTGGTCGTGGCTCATGCGTCGATTCCGGTGGCTGGTTCGGCGATATGCTCGAACATGGTAGAGAGCAGGCTGCTGATATGGGCGTCGGCAGCCGAATAGAAAACTTGCTTGCCCTGGCGCTCGGCCTTGACGATGCGGGCCGCGCGCAGCAGGCGCAGGTGGTGGCTGACCAGGGAGCTCGACAGCGCCAGGCCGGCCGCGATATCGCCCACCGCCGTCGGCTGGGCCAGGCAGGCCAGCACGATGCGCAGCCGGGTCGGGTCGCCCAGCAGGTGGAACAGGTCGGCCAGCTGGCCGATCGCTTCCTCCGGCGGTGGGGCGATGGGCTGAGCTGCCGGGTGGGCGTGCGCATGGTGGGCGGTCACGTTGAACTCTAACATATGAATAGGTGTTCATATGTTAGGTGAAAAAAACAGGATGGGCAAGTGTGGCGCCTGTTTTTGACAACCGTCTACAATGGCTCAAGCAAAGGAGGGCGTATGCCAGGCAAGGACGTAGCGAACATGACGATGGCGACCCGCAGCAGCCAGGTCGTGCGCATGCGCGCCGACATCCTGAGCCAGGGCGAGGACCTGGTGGCCGACGAAGTGCCGGTCGCCCTGGTCTACAACGGCATCTCGCATGCCGTCATGATGGCCACGCCGGCCGACCTGGAAGAATTCGCGCTCGGCTTTTCGCTCAGCGAAGGCATCATCGCGCGCGCTGCCGACTGCTACGACATTGAAATCGAAGAAGGTCAGGACGGCATTTCAGTGCACCTCGAGATCGCCAGCGCGGCCTTCGTGGGACTGAAGGAGCGCCGCCGCACCCTGGCCGGCCGCACCGGCTGCGGCTTGTGCGGCGTCGACAGCCTGCGCCAGGTACACCGTAGCTTGCCGGTCGTGGCGCCAGCACGTGGCCTGCATGCGGATGGCGTGCGGCGCGCACTGGCTGCGACCGGCGCCGAGCAGCCACTGAACCGCCTGACCGGCGCCTTTCATGCGGCAGCGTGGTGCGGGATGGACGGCGGCCTGCGCCTGGTGCGCGAGGACATCGGCCGTCACAATGCGCTCGACAAGGTGATCGGCGCGATGGCGCGCACGCAAGCGCGGCCTGTCGAGGGATTCCTGCTTGTCACCAGCCGGGTGAGCTTCGAGATGGCGCAGAAGGCGATCATGGCCGGCGTGCCGGCGCTGGTCGGCATGTCGGCGCCGACTTCGGCTGCAATCGCGCTGGCCGAGCAGGCCGGCATGACTTTATTGGCCTTCGCGCGCGGCCGCGATTTCGCCTGCTACGCCCATCCCGGCGCGATGGACATGCAGGCCGCCGCCGAGCAGCTGGCCTAGCGCTTCTTGTCCCTGCCAGGCGCCGAGGGAGGCAATTGGCCGTCGTCGTCACGGATTTCCGGCTGGCCCAGTCCCAGCTTTTGCAGCTGCGGCAGGATCTTGCGCCGCTCGCCCACCGCCACCACGATCATCTTGTCCGGATCGAGATAGCGGCGCGCGACGTCCTGCACCGCTTGCGCGTCGACCTCGGCCAAACCGCGCGCCAGCTTGTCGTAGTAATCGGGCGCCAGGTCGTAGACGAACAATTCGGTAAGGCTGGCGCCGACGTCGGCATTGGTCTCGAACTGGCCCGGCAGCGACAGCAACTGGGCATTGCGCGCCGCCTCCAGTTCTGCGCTGGTCAGCGGCTGCTCGCGCATCACCGCGATCTCGCGCAGGATCTCGCGCACCGATTCGCCGGTGGCGTCCTGCTGCACGCTGGCCTCGACCGAGAACGGCGCGGGCGCCCGGTCATAGTCGAAGTGCGAGTAGATGCCGTAGGTATAACCCTTGGTCTCGCGCAGATTGTTATTGAGCCGGCTCGAGAACATGCCGCCCAGCGCCCCGTTCATTATCTGCAGGGCGGGGAAGTCGGGCGTGTCGCGGGCCGGGCCCATGCACGCCACCTGCAATGCGGTCTGCCCTGCGTCCGGCTGGTCGACCACGACCAGGCGCGCCGCCGTCGGGTGGGTGTCGGCGGCTTGCAGCGCGGGCGCATCAGCCGCCGGCCAGGCGCCGAACCGGGCCTGGGCCAGCGCTTCGACCTCGGCGCGCGTGATGTCGCCGGTCACCACCAGCGCCGCATTGGACGGCACGTAATGGCGCTGCCAGAAGCCGGCGATGTCGGCGCGCGTGGTGGCGCGGATTGCAGGCTCCAGGCCCAGTTGGCCGTAGGCCTTGGGATGCGCGCTGCCGAACAGGGCGCCGGCCGTGGCCAGCGCCGCCACCGTTTCGGGATCGTCGCGCTGCTGGGTCAGTGAACCCAGGCGGTCTTGCCGCTGGCGCTCGACGTCAAGCGCCGGGAACGACGGGTGCTGGACAATGTCGGCCACCACCGCCAGTGCATCGGCGAAGGTCGCGCGCAGGGCCAGCAGCGAGACGGTCGAGACGTCGTCGCTGCTGCCGGTGTCCATGAAGGCGCCCAGCTGCGCGATCTCGTCCGCGATCTGCAAGGCGCTGCGCGTGGCCGTACCTTCTTCCAGCATCTGGGCGGTGAAGCCGGCCAGGCCGGGCAGGTCGGTCGGATTGGCCGCGCCGCCGCTTCTCACTACCAGCTGGCTCGAGACCAGCGGCAGGGCCGGGTTGTGGTGGTGGATCACGGTCAGGCCGTTGGCCAGCTTGAAGGTCTCGCCGCGCGGTAGCGTCACCTTGGGCGTGGGGCCGGCCACGGGCGGCGCCCTGCGCCAGGCTTCGGCCTGGTTGAGCGCGACCTGTGCGGCAGGCGCCGGGGCGGCCTTGGCCGGCTTGGGCGCGCGCGGATCGTCGACCTTCGGCTTGCCGGGCACGCCGGTCACCACGGCGCGCGCCTCGGGCTTGAGCCAGGCTTGTACCGCGCGCTGCACGCCGGCGGCGTCGATGCGGCGCAGCCGCGCCAGGTCCCTGGCCAGGTAGCCGGGATCGCCCGTGTACAGGTTGTAATGGTTGAGCTGCTCGGCTAGGCCGTCGCCGCCCAGCTTCTCGAGTGACGCCAGCAGGGCGGTTTCGAGGCTGTTCCGGGCGCGCTCGACTTCGTGGTCAAGCGGGCCGTCCCGGCGCAGCCGTTCCAGTTCGGCGTCGATCGCCGCTTCCAGTTCTTGCGGCGTGTGGCCGGCGCGCGCGGTGACGTCGACCGCGAAGGTCGAGCTCAAGGCCAGCGAGGTCTGGGTGCTCGAGACGTCTTGTGCGATCTGGCGCTCGTACACCAGCGATTTGTACAGGCGGCTGGACTTGCCGCCGCCGAGGATGGTGGCGGCCACCGCCAGCTCGGCGTCGCCCGGCTGGTAGGCGGCCGGCGTCAGCCAGCCCATGAACACGCGCGGCAGCTCGACCCGGTCGCGCACCACGACCCGGCGCTCGGCCGTGATCGGCGGCGTCACGACTGTTGGACGTACCACGTCCGGCCCGCGCCGCAGGCCGCCAAAGTAGCGCGCGACCAGGTCTCGCACGCGCGCCTTGTCGATGTCGCCGGCGATCACCAGGCTGGCATTGTTGGGGCCATAGTAGTTGGTGAAGAATTCGCGGACATTGTCCAGCCGCGCGCCCTGGATATCGGCGTGCGAACCGATGATCGAGGCCGCATACGGATGACCCTTGGGGAACAGGGTCTGCAGCAGCGCTTCCTCGACGATGCCGTATGGTTCGCCCTCGACCGTCTGGCGCCGCTCGTTGCGCACCACGTCCTGCTGGTTGGTCAGTGCCTGCTGGTCGAGCACATCGAGCAAAAAGCCCATGCGGTCGGCATGCACCCACAGCGCCAGCTCGAGCTGGTTGCTGGGCACCGTGTCGTAGTAGCTGGTGCTGTCAAAGCCAGTGCCGCCGTTGCTGTCGGTCGCGCCCGCGCCTTCGAGCAGGCGGTCGGCCTCGCCGCGCGGGATGTGGCGGGTGGCGGCGAACATCATGTGCTCGAACAGGTGGGCGAAGCCGGTCAGGCCGGGCGCTTCGTTGGCCGGTCCCACGTGGTACCACAGGTTGACGGCCACGATCGGCAGGCGCTTGTCCTCGACCAGGATCAGCTGCAGGCCGTTGGGCAGCACGGTTTTCTCGAAGGCGATCGCCGGCACTGGCGCCGCGGCGGGCGCAGGGGGCTGCTCCTGGGCCTGGCCGGCTGCCGGCGCAGCGGCCAGCATCAGCGGGACCATCAGGGTGGGGATGTTCAAATATGCTCCGTAATTCAATGACAAGTGCAGGGCGCGCTCGGGTGCGCGCACCCCGCTATTATCCTGGATACGGAGCAAAGTCGCGCGCCGCCGGCGCGGCGCGGCGCCTTTTATTCCACGAAGCGCAGGATGCCGCGCAGCGCGTGGGCGATCGACTGCTCGCGCACCGCCTGGCGGTCGCCCTGGAATACCAGCCGTTCGGTATGGACATGGTCGCCGCGCGCCCAGCCGAAGCACACGGTGCCGATCGGCTTGCCGGGCACGGCGCCGGTCGGGCCGGCGATGCCGGTGGTCGAGACGGCGATGTCGGCATTGCTGTTGGCCACCGCGCCCGAGGCCATGGCCGCCGCCACCTCTTCGCTGACCGCGCCGAACTGGGCGATCACGGCGTCGGGCACGTCGAGCATATCGTTCTTGGCGGTGTTGGAATAGGTGACGAAACCGCAGTCGAACCAGTCACCCGATCCGGGTATCTCGGTGAGCGTATACGCGATGCCGCCGCCGGTGCAGGATTCGGCGGTGGACAGCATCAGCTTGCGCGGCCCGAGGGCGTCGCTGACTTTCTGGGCAAGATCGATGAGTTCGTTGTTCACGTGGGTCTCCTTTGCAAGCCGCCGGCCGCGGCGGATGCCGCGTCGGGAAAACCGGCCGGGCTTGTCCGCGTACAGGCCATTCTAGCGCGCCGCGTGGCCGCGCGACATGCCAGCGTTTCAAAAATTGCTACCCAAACAGCAGGCGAACGTTTACAGTGCCAGCCGCATTGTCGTCCTGGCATGGTCCCTGCCGGGAAGCAGAAATGTTTCGTGCGACACATAACGCACGCGTGCTGCTATGCTGGGACGTCCGATTTCTTGTTTCGTTGGAACTTTTACATGCCGCGCATGCGTGAGCGGTCCGTGGAGGAAGCATGAGCCGCCAGCGCTCGATCCGCAAGAAGCTGGTGGCGGTGGTGATGACGACCACGTTCGTCGCGCTGCTGGTCTCGATCGCCATCGTGATCGCCTATGACCTGCGCAGCTATCACCGCGCCCTGGTGAACGACCTGTCGACCCAGGCCGAACTGGTCGGCCACATGACGTCCGCCGCCCTGAGCTTCGACGACCCACGCCTGGCCAACGAGAACCTGGCGCTGCTGCGCACCAGCCCCCTGGTGCGGGCCGCCGCCATCTATGACGCCAAAGGCGCGCTGTTCGCTTCCTACGCTGCCGCCGGCCAGTCCCGACAAATTCCCCAACGCCTCGACACCGCCGACCCGCGCCAGGACGACAGCGACGACCTGGTGGTGCGCCAGCCCATCGTCGAGAACGGCGATATGGTTGGCACTGTCGTGCTGCGCGCCGAGAACCGCCTGGTGGCGCGCTCCATCGACTATCTCGGCATCGCCGCTGGCGTCACCCTGCTGGCGATGGCGATCGCCTACCTGCTGATGTGGCGCCTGGGGCGGGTGATCATCGAGCCGATCGTGGCGATCACCGGAATCGCGCGCGAGGTGGTGGCCACGCGCGACTATTCGCGCCGCGCGCCGCGCATCGGCGACGACGAGGCGGCCGAACTGGCCGACTCCTTCAATGCCATGCTGACCGAGATCGAGGGCCGCACCCGCGAACTCGAGGACTCGCACAGCAGCACGCTGCGCGAATCCCAGCAGCGCTCGCGCGCCCAGCAGGAAGTGATGCGCCTGAACGAGCAGCTCGAGCAGCGCGTCGATGAACGTACCCTGCAGCTGGCGCTGGCCAACGCCGAACTGGCCAACGCCAATGAAGAGGCGAAAAGCGCCAACCAGGCCAAGTCGGCCTTCCTGTCGTCGATGAGCCACGAGCTGCGCACGCCGCTCAACGCGATCCTGGGCTTTGCCCAGATCCTGACCTCGGACACCCTGCCCACCAGCGTCGAGCAGAAGAAGGAATTCGCGAATCACATCCTCAAGTCGGGCCGCCACCTGCTCACCCTGATCAATGAGATCCTCGACCTGGCCAAGGTCGAATCGGGCACCATCACGCTGTCGATGGAGCCGGTGGGCCTGAACGACATCCTGAACGAGGTACGCGCCATGATCGAACCGATCGCCGCCACGCGCAAGGTGCGGGTGCTGTTCCCGGACGGGAACGGGGCGATGGTGATGGCGGACCGCACGCGTCTCAAGCAGGTTCTGCTCAACCTGCTTTCGAACGCCGTCAAGTACAACCGCGAAGAGGGCGCGGTGGTCGTCAGCTGCGAGCACCCGACGCCGGATCGCCTGCGGCTGTCGGTGCAGGACACCGGCCATGGCCTCAATCCGGAACAGGTAGCAGGCCTGTTCCAGCCCTTCAACCGCCTGGGCCAGGAAGCCGGCGCCCAGGAAGGCACCGGCATCGGCCTGGTGGTGACCAAGCGCCTGGTGGAACTGATGGGCGGCGAGATCAGCGTCACCAGCAGTCCCGGCGTGGGCAGTGTGTTCTCGATCGAACTGGCCAGCACCGCGCCGCTGGCGTCGGCACTGCCCGAGCGCGGTCCCGAGGACGAGGCTGCGCCGCCAGCCATGTCCGACGGCGGCGAGCCGCACCTGGTGCTGTACGTCGAGGACAACCCGGCCAACCTGCGCTTGGTCGAAGAGATCGTGGCCTTCCGCCAGGATCTGCGGCTGCTGTCGGCGCCCGATGGCCACCTTGGCCTGGAGCTAGCCAAGGCGCACCGTCCCGACGCCATCCTGATGGACCTGAACCTGCCCGGCATGAGCGGCTACGAGGTATTGCGCCAGCTGCGCGCCGACCCCGAGACGACCTGGATTCCCGTGATCGCGCTGACCGCCAACGCCATGCCGCGCGATATCGAACGCGGGCTGGCGGCGGGCTTCCACCGCTACCTGACCAAACCAATCGATATCGAAAAATTTACTGAAGCGATCAACAGTACGCTGGCAGAGCAGCCCGGGACGGGTGGGTCGGCGGAAAGGAAGGCTAGATGATTTCCCTGTCCGACATCCGGCGCGCGCGCATCCTGGTCGTCGACGACGAGCCGGTGAACGTGCAACTGCTCGAATACCTCCTCAAGACCACCGGCTACGAGAACGTCAGTTCCACCTACGACCCGCGCCAGGTGGTGGCGCTGCACCTCAAGCACCGCTTCGACCTGATCATCCTCGACCTGCACATGCCGGGCATGGACGGTTTCGACGTGATGGAGGCATTGAAGCCGCTGGAAAGCGATTCGTGGCTGCCGGTGCTGGTGGTGACCGCCGAACCGGATAAAAAGCTGGCGGCGCTCGAGGCGGGCGCGCGCGACTTCATCGGCAAGCCCTTCGACACGGTCGAGGTGATGACCCGCATCCGCAACCTGCTCGAGGTGCGCCTGCTGCACCGCGAGTCGCTCGACTACGGCAGCGAACTGGAACGCCAGGTACGCGAACGCACCGCCGAACTGGCGCGTTTTCGCGGCGCGATGGACGCCACGCCGGACGCCCTGTTCCTGATCGACACCGCCAGCATGGCGATGGTCGACGTCTCGGAAGGCGCCTGCCGCATGCTGGGCTTCTCGCGCGACGCGCTGCTGCGCATCGACCCGGTGGCGCTGGGCCTGGCCACCCGCACCCAGCTCGAGCGCCTGCTGGGCGGCGGCGCCGCGCACGATGGCGAATCCGAGGCCGACATCATCGAGACCGAGCTGCTGCGCGCCGGCGGCGAAGGCGAGGTAGCAGTCGAGATCAGCTGGAAGCTGCAGGAGCAGGAGGGGCCGCGTACTGCCCAGCGCATGCTGATCGCGGTGGCGCGCGACATCAGCGAACGTCGGCAGGCCGAGGAAAACCTGCGCCACGCGGCCAGCTATGACGCACTGACCGGCCTGCCCAATCGCACCCTGTTCTTCGAGAACCTGCAAGACACCATCGAGCTGGCCCAGGACAAGAACTGGCGGGTGGCGGTGCTGTGCATCACGCTCGACCGCTTCAAGGTGATCAACGATACCCTCGGCACGCGCGGCGGCGACGAGCTGCTGCGCCAGTTCAGCCGGCGCCTGGTGCGCTGCGCAAAGGTGCACGATTCGGTCGGGCGCCTGGGCGGGGACGAATTTGCGCTGCTGCTCTCCATGCCGCGCGAGCAGCAGGAAGCGGTGAACATGGCCAACGACGTGCGCGACGCCCTGCGCGCGCCGTTCGACCTGCACGGTCAGCAGGCGGCGCTGACGGCCAGCATCGGCATCGCGATGTACCCGGACGACACGGTCGACCCGGGCGCACTGGTCAAGTACGCCGACACCGCCATGGTGCGCGCCAAGGAGGCCGGCCGCGACGGCTACCGCTTCTTCACCGCCGGCATGAACGTGCAGGTGCTGGCGCGCCTGGACCTCGAGCTGGCACTGCGCGGCGCCCTCGAAGACGGCCAGTTCGTGCTGCACTACCAGCCCAAGATGGAACTGAATACGGGCCGCATCGCCGGCACCGAGGCGCTGCTGCGCTGGCACCGTCCCGGCTATGGCCTGGTGTATCCGGCCGAATTCGTGCCGGTGATGGAAGAAACCGGCCTGGTGGTACGGGTCGGCGACTGGATCATCGACGAAGCCTGCCGCCAGATCGCGGCCTGGAGCGCGGCCGAGGTGCGCGACGTGCGGGTGGCGGTGAACGTGTCGAGCCGCCAGTTCGTCGAGGGCGACCTCGAAGGCGTGATCAAGGATGCGCTGGCGCGGCACGGCATCGAGCCCGGGCTGCTGGAACTGGAGCTCACCGAGAGCGCGCTGATGCAGAACGCCGAGCACACCACCGAGGTACTCACGCGCCTGAAGGCGCTCGGGATCCGGATCGCGATCGATGATTTCGGCACCGGCTACTCGAGCCTGGCCTACCTCAAGCGCTTCCCGATCGACAAGCTCAAGATCGACATCGCGTTCGTGCGCGACATCGTCAACAACCCGGACGACGCCGCGATCGCACTGGCCATCATCAGCATGGCGCACAGCCTGCACATGCAGGTGATCGCCGAAGGCGTCGAGACGCGTGCGCAGATGGCGTATTTGCGGCGCCACAGCTGCGACCAGATCCAGGGGTTTTATTTTTCGCGCGCGCTGCCGGCGGACCAGTTGGCCGAGATGGTCGTGTCCAACCGCGCCAAGCCGGAAGAAAAGCAGACCGAAGACGACAAGGTGCAGACCCTGCTGGTGGTCGATGACGATTCGAACGTGCTCACTGCGCTGCACCGCTTGTTCCGGCGCGATGGCTATCGCGTGTTGACGGCGTCGTCGCCGGCCGAGGGGTTTGAATTGCTGGCGCTGTACCGGGTGCACGTGATCCTGTGCGACCAGCGCATGCCGGTGATGAGCGGGACCGAATTTCTCAGCAAGGTCAAGGAGATGTATCCCGAGACCATCCGCATTATCCTGTCGGGGTATACCGGGGTCGATACGGTGCTCGATTCGATCAATCGCGGGGCGATCTACCGCTTCTATACCAAGCCGTGGGATGACCAGCAACTGCGCGACAATATACGCCTCGCGTTTCGGCATTACTGGATGACGTATGGGCCGTATGACGATCGCAAGGCGCCGCGCGAGGAGGATGCGCAGGGTGCGGCGGCCTAGCGTTTGATCGATTTTTCTTGCTGGTGCCTCAACTATAAGGATATTCCATGAGTGATAAAGTAACGACCGCGATGGCAGAATTGGCATTCGAGCTTGGTAAGGTAACCAGGCGTGCGGCCGATAACACGAACGGCAAGATCGATCCGGTCGAGCTGACGAGGACTGCAAACAACTTGCTCGAAGCAGGACATGAGAAGGTCGCCAACGATTTGCTCATGGTGTTTGTTGCCGGCTTTGAAGAGGGCGACCCTCCTGAACGGCGTTCCGATCCAGAAAACCGCTAGCAGGCGCGCTGTGACGGTCATCAGCCAGCGCTGAAATGATCCCAGCCCCTCAAGCCCAGGTCGAGCGGCGCGCCGTGCGCATCGACCAGGCGCAGGCCGGCTTCGGTCTCGATCGTGCCGACCTGGGTGACCGGTGTCGCGGCCAGTGCCGCGGCTTCCAGCACCGCCGCGCGTTGTGTGCCAGGCGCCGTAAAGCATAGTTCGTAATCGTCGCCGCCGGCGGCCGTGAAGCGGCGCCGCAGTTCAGTGGCCTGGCGCGCCAGCACCGGGCCGGCCGGCAGCGCGTCGACGTCGAGCCTGGCGCCGACTCCGGACGCGGCCAGGATGTGACCGAGGTCGCCCACCAGGCCATCCGAGATATCGAGCGCCGCGTGCGCGACCGGCGCCGCAGCCAGCGCCAGGCCCAGGGCCACGCGCGGGGCCGGCATATGCAACCGAAGGCCAGCCTGCGCCTGCGCCTCCTGGCCAAGAGCGAGCTCTTTCCAATAGCCGGCCAGCGCCAGGCGCGCGTCGCCCAGCGTGCCCGAGATCCAGATATCGTCCCCGGGACGCGCTGCCGAGCGCCGCAGCGCATGGCCGGGCGCCAGCTCACCGAACACGGTGATGCAAATGTTCAGCGGCCCCTTGGTGGTGTCGCCGCCGATCAGCTCGCAGTCATGCGCGTCGGCCAGCGCGAACAGGCCGCGCGAAAAGCCGTCGAGCCAGGCCGGGTCGGCCTGCGGCAATGCCAGGGACAAGGTAAAAGCAACAGGGCGCGCGCCCATCGCCGCCAGGTCGGACAGGTTCACCGCCAGCGCCTTGTGGCCCAGCATGAACGGGTCGGCGCCGGCAAAGAAGTGGCGGTCCTCGACCAGCATGTCGGACGAGATCGCTATCTGATGGCCGGGCGTGGGCGTGAGCAGGGCGCAGTCGTCGCCGATGCCGAGCGTCGCGCGGCCGGCACGTTCGCGCTTGAAGTAGCGCTTGATGAGATCGAATTCGGAAAGCATGGCGGCGATTGTACAGGGCCGCCAAATGCTGCAACCGCACATAAGTCGGCAAGGCGATGGTAAAAATACGTAGCCATTGACAACATACGGTCTGATAGAATCGGAGACCCCCGTATTGCTTCAGGAAGGCTGCCCAGCATGGATTCGTCATCTGACAAAAAAGAAGAATTACGTCAGCAACTGCGTCAAGCAGCGCTCGAGTATCACCAGTTTCCCCGTCCCGGCAAGATCAGCGTGGCGCCTACCAAGGGCCTGCTGAACCAGCGCGATCTGGCGCTGGCCTATTCGCCGGGTGTCGCCGCGCCTTGCGAAGAGATCGTCAAGGACCCGGCCAACGCCTATAAATACACCGCGCGCGGCAATCTGGTTGCGGTGATTTCCAACGGCACCGCCGTGCTGGGCCTGGGCAATATCGGCCCGCTGGCGTCGAAGCCGGTCATGGAAGGCAAGGGCGTGCTGTTCAAGAAGTTCGCCGCGATCGACGTGTTCGACATCGAGATCAACGAGACCGATCCGGATAAACTGGTCGACATCATCGCCTCGCTCGAACCTACCTTCGGCGGCGTCAACCTGGAAGACATCAAGGCGCCCGAGTGCTTCTACATCGAGCGCAAGCTGCGCGAGCGCATGAAGATCCCGGTCTTCCACGACGACCAGCACGGTACCGCGATCATTGTCGGCGCCGCCATCCTGAATGGCCTGAAAGTCGTCGGCAAGAACATCAAGGAATGCAAACTGGTCGTCTCCGGCGCCGGCGCGGCCGCGCTGGCCTGCCTCGACCTGATCGTCGATCTCGGCTTCCCGATCGAGAACATCTTCGTCACCGACCTGGCGGGTGTTGTGTACAAGGGTCGCGTCGAACTGATGGACCCGGACAAGGAACGCTTCGCGCAAGACACCGAGCACCGCTCGCTGCTTGATGTGATCCCTGGCGCCGACATCTTCCTGGGCCTGTCCGCCGGCGGCGTGCTGAAACAGGACATGGTCGCCAAGATGGGCCCCAACCCGCTGATCCTGGCGCTGGCCAATCCGAACCCCGAGATCCTGCCCGAAGACGTGAAAGCGGTGCGCGGCGACGCCATCATCGCCACCGGCCGTTCGGACTATCCGAACCAGGTCAACAACGTCCTGTGCTTCCCGTATATGTTCCGCGGCGCCCTCGATTGCGGCGCGACCACCATCACGCGCGAGATGGAAATCGCCGTGGTGCACGCGATCGCCGACCTGGCCCATGCCGAGCAATCGGACATCGTGGCCTCGGCCTACGGCATCTCAAACCTGTCCTTCGGTCCGGAATACCTGATCCCGATGCCGTTCGATCCGCGTTTGCTGACCCATATCGCGCCGGCCGTGGCCAAGGCCGCGATGGAAGGCGGCGTCGCCGAGCGTCCGATCGACGACCTGGAAGCCTACGCCGAAACCCTGCAGCAGTTCGTGTACCGCAGCGGCACCTTCATGAAGCCGCTGTTCACGGTGGCCAAGGCCGCGCCGAACGAACTCAAACGCATCGTGTACGCCGAGGGCGAGGACGAACGCGTGCTGCGCGCGGTGCAGGTGGTGGTCGACGAGAAGCTGGCGCGCCCGATCCTGGTCGGCCGTCCGGCAGTGCTCGAGCAGCGCATCGAGAAGTTCGGCCTGCGCCTCAAGCTGGGCGTGCACTTCGACGTGATCAACCCCGATTTCGACGAGCGCTATCGCGATTACTGGACCACGTACCACCAGATGGTGATGCGCAAGGGCGTGACCCCGGACCTGGCCAAGCTGGCCATGCGCCGCCGCCACACCCTGATCGGCGCCATGATGATCCACAAGGGCGAAGCCGACGGCATGATCTGCGGCACCTACGGCACCACCCAGATGCACCTGGACTTCATCGACCAGGTGCTGGGCAAGCGCGCGGGCGCCAATGTGTATGCGGCGATGAATTTCGTCATCACGCCGGAACGCCAGCTGGCGATGGTGGACACTCACGTCAACGAGAACCCGAACGCCGAGCAGCTGGCCGAGATCACGATCATGGCGGCCGAAGAGATGGAACGCTTCGGCATCGCGCCGCGCGCGGCCCTGCTGTCGCACTCCAACTTCGGCAGCGCCAATTCGGAATCGGCGCAGAAGATGCGCGCCACCCTGGCCCTGGTGCAGCGCATGAAGCCTGAATTGGAAATCGATGGCGAGATGCACGGCGACGCCGCGCTCGACGCCAAGATGCGCGCCAAGATCATGCCGCAATCGACCTTGACCGGCGACGCCAACCTGCTGGTGCTGCCGAATATGGACGCCGCCAATATCTCGTACAACCTGGTCAAGACGGCAGCCGGCAATGGCATCGCCATCGGCCCGGTGCTGCTGGGCTGCGCGCGTGCGGTCCACATCCTGACCCCGTCGGCGACGGTGCGCCGGATCGTCAATATGACGGCGCTGGCGGTGGTGGATGCGGTTTCTCAGCGGTAATATTTTGATCGGCTGAACCGCTCACGCCTGACCCTGCGCCTTTGCGCCGCGTCAGGCGATTTTGTATCCAGCTGTCGTGCTTTGTCTTCCGTCAACGACACTGGTAACAAACAGTAAGCGAGAGGTTCAGCACGTCATTTTCGCGTCATAATGCTCGGATAAGTGTTGCCCTAATTGCACTCATTTCTGGTGCGCAATTAGGCGAATTCGCCTCCTCTGTTACAATCCTCGCTTCGCCGGGCTCGTCCGTCACTGACGTGGCACCCGCAAGACCACCTTCATATCCATCCAAGAACATGCAAAACAAACGAGCCCTCATCACCGGTATCACCGGCCAGGATGGCGCCTATTTGGCCCAGTTGCTCCTGGAAAAAGGCTATCACGTCACCGGTACTTACCGTCGTTCGAGCTCGGTCAATTTCTGGCGCATCGATGAACTCGGCATTACCGCGCACCCGAACCTGTCGCTGGTCGAGTACGACCTGACCGACCTGGCCTCGAGCCTGCGCCTGATCGAAACCGCGCAACCAAGCGAGGTGTACAACCTGGCGGCGCAGAGTTTTGTCGGCGTGTCCTTCGACCAGCCGGTGACCACCGCCTCGATTACCGGCCTGGGGGCCGTCAACCTGCTCGAAGCCATCCGCATCGTCAATCCGAAGATCCGCTTCTACCAAGCGTCGACCTCGGAAATGTTCGGCAAGGTGCAGGCCATCCCGCAGAAAGAAGATACGCCGTTCTACCCGCGCAGCCCGTATGGCGTGGCCAAGCTGTACGCGCACTGGATGACCATCAATTACCGTGAGTCGTATGACATCTTCGGTTCCTCGGGCATCCTGTTCAACCACGAGTCGCCACTGCGCGGCCGCGAGTTCGTGACCCGCAAGATCACCGACTCGGTGGCCAAGATCGTGCAGGGCAAGCTGGAACTGCTCGAGCTGGGCAATATGGACGCCAAGCGCGACTGGGGCTTCGCCAAGGAATACGTTGAAGGCATGTGGCGCATGCTGCAGGCCGACAAGCCGGATACCTATGTGCTGGCCACCAACCGCACCGAGACCGTGCGCGACTTCGTCACCATGGCCTTCAAGGCCGCCGACGTCACGCTCGACTGGAGCGGTTCGGGCGAACAAGAAGTGGCCCATTGCAGCAAGAGCGGCAAGCAGCTGGTGGGCGTCTCGCCCAGGTTCTACCGTCCGGCCGAGGTCGAGCTGCTGATCGGCGACCCAGAGAAAGCCAAGCGCGAGCTGGGCTGGGAGCCGAAGACCACGCTCGAAGAGCTGTGCCAGATGATGGTCGACGCCGACATCCGCCGCAATCAACAGGGCTTCTCGTTCTGATATGACGCGCCTGGCCACGGATGACGTTTCCGCTCTGGCGCATGGTGCGGCTGAGCGCGAAGGGGAGGGCCGTCGCGCCCTGATCACGGGCCTGCGCGGCTTTACCGGGCATTACCTGGCGCAAGAACTGACGGCAGCAGGCTACCGCGTGTTCGGCACCGCGATGCCGGGCGACACGCTCGGACCGGACATGTTTGCGGTCGATTTGTGCGACCGCGAGGCGCTGGCGGCCATGGTCGCCGAAGTCCAGCCCGACGTCGTGGCCCACCTGGCCGGCATCGCCTTCGTCGGCCATGCCAACGTCGAGGCGATCTACCGCGTCAACGTGGTCGGCACCCGCAACCTGCTCGAGGCGCTGGCTGCAAGCCAGCATCGCCCGAGCAGCGTGCTGCTGGCCTCGTCGGCGAATATCTATGGCAACGCCAATGTGCCGGTGATCGACGAGAGCGTGGCGCCGGCGCCGGCCAACGACTACGCGGTCAGCAAGCTGGCCATGGAATACATGGCGCGCCTGTGGATGGACAAGCTGCCGATCACGATCGCGCGGCCGTTCAACTACACCGGCGTGGGCCAGGCAGAGAATTTCTTGCTGCCAAAAATCGTCAACCACTTCCGCCGCAACGAACAGCGCATCGAACTGGGCAACCTCGCCATCGCCCGCGATTTTTCCGATGTGCGCATGGTGGCCAACTGCTACCGTCGCCTGCTGGCGGTGGCGCCGGCCGGCGAAGCCTTCAATGTCTGTTCCAGCGTCCCGCACTCGCTCTCGAGCGTAATCGAGACCATGGGCGAGATCGCCGGTTATCGGATCGAGGTGCAGGTGAACCCCGCCTTCGTGCGTGCCAACGATGTGCTTCAACTGACTGGCAGCAATCGCAAGCTGGCTGCCGCGATCGGCGAGCTGGCGCCGACCCCGCTGCACGAGACCCTGGACTGGATGTACAGGGCGTGAAACCCGCACACCTCAAGGTTGGGTTGGGGACGACCATGGTCGAGCCTGGCCTGACGGGTGGCCGGCTGGACGGCATCGGCGTCTACACCCGGGCCTTGATGCAGCACCTGCCGGCGACCGGCTGCGAGGTGGCGCCATTTTCGTGGCCGCGTCCGCGGCGGGGCGATGCCGGTATCACGGTGGGCCAGGCTTTCCCTCAGTCGTTTGAAGCAGCGACCTTGATTGACCTGGTGACGCCGCATAAGCACCGGGTCCACATGCCGGCCGATATCTTCCACGTGACCGACTACCGCGTGGTGCGCATGGATTGCCCGGTGGTGGCCAGCCTGCACGATGCGCTGCCGATCAAGCACCCGGAATGGTGCAATCCGCGCCTGCGTAATCTGAAGAACTGGCTTCAGGCCAAGGCAGCGCGCAAGGCCGATCACGTGATCGCGCTGTCGCACTTTGCCATCGCCGAACTGGTCGAATGCTTCGGCATCGACGAACGGCGCGTCTCGGTGGTGCCCTGCGGCGTCGACGAGGAATGGCTGACGGCGCCCGATCCGCAGGCGGTGACGGCCACCCTGGCCAGTTACAGCCTGCAGCCTGGCTATTTCTTCTTCGTTGGCACGCTGCAACCGCGCAAGAACGTCGAACGCCTGCTCGACGCCTACCTGGCGCTGCCCGCGCCGATCCGCGCCGAGCGCGGCCTGGTCATCGTCGGCGCGCCCGGCGCCCGCAGCGAAGCGCTGGTCGCTTCCATCAAGCAGGCGCAGGCCGCAGGCGAGAACCTGGTCTGGCTCGATCGCCTGACCGACCACGGGCAATTGCGCCACCTGTATGCCGGCGCCGGCGTGTTCGTGTTTCCGTCGCTGTATGAAGGCTATGGCATCCCGGTGCTGGAAGCCTTCGCCTCGAACGTGCCGGTGGTGGCCGCGAATGCGACCTCGCTGCCGGAGGTGACGGGCGATGCGGCGCTGCTGGTCGACCCCTTGGATAGTGGCGCGATCGCCGACGCGATGCGCATCCTGGCCACCGACAGTGTTGCGCGCGCGCGCTGTATCGCCGCCGGACGCGCCCGCGCCGAACAACTGACTTGGCAAAACACCGCACGCCTGACGGCGGAGGTGTACCGTGCCGTCCTTTCGCAGTAAGCTGAGCTGATTATGCGTGTCCTTCATTTCTACAAGACCTACCACCCTGATTCCGTGGGCGGGGTCGAACAGGTGATCCGCCAGATGTGCGTGGGCACCGGCCGCCTCGGTGTGACCAATACCGTGCTGTCGCTGTCGCGCCACAACAACCTGGTCCCGTTCGAGTTCGAAGGCCATATGGTGCACCGCGTGCCGCTCAACGCCGAGATCGCCTCCAACGCGATCTCGGTGCAGTCGATCGGCGCGCTGGCGCGCCTGGCCAGGCAGGCCGACGTCGTGCATTACCACTTCCCGTGGCCGTTCATGGACCTGGCCCACTTCATGGCCCGGGTCGACAAGCCGACGGTAGTCACCTACCACTCCGATATCGTGCGCCAGCGCCATCTGCTGCGCCTGTACCAGCCGCTCAAGCACCGCTTCCTCAAGAGCGTCGACGCGATCGTCGCCACCTCGCCCAACTACCTGGGGTCGTCGACCGTGCTGGCGCGCTATAGAGGAAAAACGACAGTGATTCCCTTTGGCCTGGACCGCGACACCTATCCCCAGCCTGAGCCCGATCGCCTGGCGCACTGGCGCGAGCGGGTGGGTCCCAAGTTCTTCCTGTTCGTGGGCGTGCTGCGCTACTACAAGGGCCTGCACATCCTGCTCGATGCAGCGAAAGGGCTCGATTACCCGATCGTGATCGTCGGCGCCGGGCCGATCGAGCAAGAGCTCAAGGAGCAGGCGGCGCGCCTGGGGCTGACCAATGTGATGTTCGTCGGCGCGATCGACGAACCCGACAAGGCGGCGCTGCTCACGCTGTGCTATGCGGTCGCCTTCCCGTCGCATCTGCGCTCGGAAGCGTTCGGCATTTCTCTGCTCGAGGGCGCGATGTATGGCAAGCCGATGATCTCGAGCGAGATCGGCACCGGCACCACCTATATCAATATCGATGGCGACACCGGCCTGGTAGTGCCGCCGTCCGATGCCGAGGCGCTGCGCACGGCGATGCAGACCTTGTGGAACCAGCCCGAGCTGGCGCGCGCCATGGGACGGCGCGCGGAGCAGCGGTTCGAAGAGTTGTTTACGTCCGAGCAGATGGCGGTCAACTATACGGCGCTGTATCACGAGCTGGTGGCGCGGCGCGCCGTCAAGCCGAGCGGCGCGATCGCCGAAGAGCAGGGCGCCGAGGCGGTAGGGTCGGCGGCTCCGCCGCCGACGCGCTAATCAGACCGTCTCGGCCCAGCGCAGCCTGATTTCGCGGATCGCCGGCATCTGGTCGGCAAACAGGTCCACCAGCTGCGGATCGAAGTGGCGCCCTTTCTGCTCGCGCAAGAAGTTCACCGCATCTTCTTCAGTCCAGGCCTTCTTGTACGGCCGTATCGAGGTCAGGGCGTCGAACACGTCGGCAATCGCCACGATCCTGCCCACCAGCGGGATATTCTCTCCAGAGAGCCCATTCGGATAACCGCTGCCATCGTATTTCTCGTGGTGGGTCAGCGCGATCTGGCGCGCCAGCGCCAGCATGCCGGCATCGTGCTCGCCGATGATCTCGGCGCCGATCGTCACGTGGCCCTGCATGATCTTCCACTCATCGGGGTCGAGCGGCCCGGGTTTTTGCAGGATGCGGTCGGGAATCCCGATCTTGCCGACGTCGTGCATCGGCGCCGCATGCAGCAGGTCGTCGGCCTCGATCTCCGTCATGCCGGCGGCGATGCCGAGGATGCGCGAGAAGTGGCTCATGCGGATCACGTGCAGGCCGGTCTCGTTGTCCTTGTACTCGGCCGCCAGGCCAAGGCGCTGCACGATCTCGAGGCGGCTGGCACGCAGTTCTTCCATCCGCACCAGCGACAGGTGGGTGCGCACGCGGGCGCGCACCACGGGCGGGCTGACCGGCTTGGTGATGTAGTCGACCGCGCCGGCCTCGAAGCCTTCGACTTCGTCGGCGGTCTCGGTCAGGGCGGTCACGAAAATCACCGGCACCGAGGCGGTGGCCGGATGCGCCTTCAGGGCGGCGCATACCTCGTAGCCCGACATCCCGGGCATCATCACGTCCAGCAGCACCAGGTCGGGCTGCTCTTGGCGCGCCAGTTCGAGCGCGCGCGCGCCGTCCTTGGCAAACAGCAGGCGGTAGTGGTCCTGCAGGATCTGGCGCAGCAACTGTAGGTTGCTCGCTTCGTCGTCGACCGCGAGGATCAAGGGGCGGGTATTCGGTTGGCTCATGCTGGTAAATCGTCGGTAGCGTCGTCATGTGCCTCGTCACCCAGTTGGCCGATCACGGTCTCCAGGTGTTCGAGGGCGAGGTCGAAGTCGAAGTCGGCAATCGCCGACTGGACCTGGGTCACGCGGATGGCGGCCGGGTGCGCCGCCAGCGCCGCGGCCAGGCTGGCCATGGCGCCGTCGTTCAGGGCGCCGCGCCGCAGCGCCTCGAGCAGCACGCCGCCTGCGCGGCGCGCCCGCGCCAGGTCGACCTGGCTGCCCTGCGGCGCCAGCACCGGCGTTACGGCGATGGCGGCCAGCGCTGCCAGCGCTGCATCGAGCGCCTGCACCGCCACCACCACCGTGTTGGCTACCTGGCGTGCATCGGTCGGCACCGCATTGGTGGCGTGTTCCAGGGTCGCCAGGGCATCCGCCAGCAGCTCGAGGCCGATATTCGCTGCCGCGCCGCGCACCTTGTGCGCCAGCATGCGCAACTGCTGATGCTCGCCGCCGGCCGCATGCAGGCGCAGCGCCTGGCCGAGGTCGGTGTATTGGCGGCCGAAGTGATCGAGCGCCTCGGCATAGCTATCTTCGCGGTTGTTCCAGCGGTGCAGGCCGGCACGCCGGTTGAGCACCTCGCGCGGCGCATGGGGTCCGGTGTGCGTGTCCGGCGCGCTGTTCGACAGGCCGAGCACGCGCGCGATCTCGTGCGACAGCGCGAACCAGTCGACCGGCTTGCTGGCGAAACCGTCCATGCCGGCGTCGACGCTGGCGCTGCGGTGTTCCTGCAGCACGCTGGCGGTCATGGCGATCACCGGTAGGCGCGGGCGGCCGGTGCGCTCTTCGTTTTCGCGAATGACGCGGGTCGCGGCCAGGCCGTCCATGGTCGGCATCTGGAAGTCCATCAGCGCCACATCGTATTCGCCGTTGGCCGCCAGCTCGACCACTGCGGCGCCATCGCGCACCGCGGTCATCGTATGGCCGCGGCGGGTCATCAGGAGCTGCATCAGTTCGAGGTTTTGCGGCACATCGTCGGCCACCAGCACGCGCAGCGGCGGCAGCACGGCGGCGCTGCGCACGCGCGGCGCCTGTTGCGCGAAGCGCGCCAGCACCAGCGGCACCCGCACGTGGAAGGTGGTGCCGTGTCCCAGCTCGCTCTCGGCCCAGATCCGCCCGCCCATCAGTTCGACCAGCTGCTTGCTGATCGTGGTGCCAAGACCAGTGCCGCCGAAGCGGCGCGTCATCGAGGCGTCGGCCTGGGTGAACGGGTCGAAGATCGCGAGCAGGCGCTCGGGCGCGATGCCGATCCCGGTGTCGGTGACGGCGATGCACAGCTGGTCGCCCTGGGCTCCCACCTTGAGGGTGACGCTGCCGCTGGCGGTGAACTTGATCGCGTTGTCCAGCAGGTTGGTCAGCACCTGGCGCATGCGCAGTTCGTCGCCGCGCAGGCCGGTCGGCAGCGCCGGATCGTACTGGATATCCAGGTGCAGGCCCTTGGCGCGCGCGTTCGCGGCCAGGGTCGAGGACAGTTCGTCGATCAGCGACAGCAGGTTGTAGTCGTTCTGTTCCAGCTCGACCGCGCCTTTTTCGAGCTTGGCGGTGTCGAGGATCTCGTTGAGCAGGCGCAGCAGGGCGCGGCCGGCGCTGCGGATGGTATCCAGGTGGCGCCGCTGCTCGCCGTCCAGTTCGCCGTCCAGCAGCACGTCGGTGAAGCCGAGGATCGAATTCATCGGGGTGCGGATCTCGTGGCTCATATTGGCCACGAAGGTGGCGCGCGCCGCGGCGGCCTGTTCGGCCGTCTCCTTGGCCGCGCGCAGCGCTTCTTCCATCTGGCGGCGCTCGGTGATGTCGAGGATGACGCCATCGAGCCATTGCACGTCGCCGGCCTCGTTGCGTACGCCGGTGCCGTTTTCCCACAGCCAGCGCACGCTGCCGTCGGCATGCAGCAGCCGGTATTCGACCAGGTAGGGGCGGCCTTCGCGCAGGGCGGCGCCGGTTTCCTTGGCGACCCGGATGCGGTCTTCGGCATGGATCATGGCGCCGAACACGCGGCGCGGCGGCTCGCCCAGGAAGTCGGGCGCCGGATAGCCGGTGACGCGCTCCACGGCCTCGCTGACGAACACCATCGGCCAGTCGCCATCGAGCTTGCTGCGGTACGAGATGCCGGGGATGTTGCCGATCAGGGAACGGAACTGCTGCTCGCTGGCCTGCAGCGCGCCTTCCATCGCACGCCGCTCGCTGATGTCGGTGACGAAGCAGACGAACAGGTCCTGATCGCCCAGCTGCGCGTGGCCGAGCGCGCCGCGCACCGGCACCAGGCTGCCGTCCTTGCGCAGGCCGAAGGTCTCGGTGCTGGGGTTGATGCCTTCCAGGCTGCCACGGCGCAGCACGTGCAGCAGGCCGCGCTCGGCCGTGCGGTCGCGTTCGTTGAGGATCAGGCTGATATTGCGGCCGACGATCTCGTCGCGTTTCCAGCCGAAGATGCGTTCGGCCGAGGCGTTGAATTCAGCCACGGTGCCGTCGCGTCCGACCGTGATCACGCCGTCGACGGTGGTGGTGAGCAGGGCTCGCATCCAGGCTTCGCTGCGTTCCAGCTCGAGGAACATCGCGCGGTAGCGCAGCAGACCGTTGGCGGCCACCACGCCCAGCGACAAGGCCACCGTGATGACCGTGATCGACAGCGCCAGGAAATCGCTGTTCGAGCCCGACAGGCCGAGCGGGTCGACTTCGCCGGCGAAGCGCGCGGCCGCCATGCCGGTGTAGTGCATGCCGGCGATCGCGCAGCCCATCACCACCGCCGCGATCAACAGGCGACGCGACTCGGTCATCGACTTCCAGCGCGACAGGCCGTGGCGCACGCCCAGGGCCACGGTGGCCAGCACCACCGCGACCACGATCGACAGTGCGAACATGGCTGGGTCGTAATACAAGTCGAGGCGCATGCGCATGCCGGCCATGCCGGCATAATGCATGGCGCCGATGCCGGCGCCGACCAGTACGCCGCCCACCAGCAGATGGGCCAGGCGCAGTTGTGGGCGCGAAATCAGGTTCAGCGCGACCCACGAGGCGCCGATACTGGGCAGGGCCGACAGGATCGTGATCCAGTGGTCGTAATGGACCGGCGTGCACAGGTTAAAGGCGAGCATGCCGATGAAGTGCATCGACCAGACGCCGGCTCCCAGCGCCAGGCTGCCGGTGCCGAGCACGATGGCGCGGTGCGCCCGGTGGCTGCTGGCGCGGCCCGTGATCTGCAGGCCCATCCATGAGGAGAAGATCGCCACCAGCAGCGACAGCACGACCAGGCGTGGCTCGTGCACACCGTAGGCCAGCATAGAGGGGTCAGTGGGGGGATTAAATATTTGCAACATGACGTCGTGGGTGCAGGACAGTACTATTCGTAGAGCGTGGCCACGAAGTATGGCATTTTCCCAGTTGGAAATGTTGTTGCCGCCAGGGATTGGATGTGCCTGGCGTCTGTTTTGTCGCGCCCATACGACCATTTCTGTGTATTCGTTGCACGATTATCATGGCTAAAAAGCAAAAAACCCGCTTTCTTCAGAGGATCGCGGGTTTCAGGCTGGTGTTACAGAACTGCTTGCTGGGTTGTGCCTCCGGCCGCAGTCCTAAGCTCTATTAAATCAATAGCTTGAATGTCGTGCGTAAATGGAGCGTAATTTCGTGGGTGTTTAAGGAAACGAGCGCATTCCTAAGTACGGGCTCTTCAACAGGTACTGAATACCTTGAAAAGCATCGCGACGCGATGTGTCAGATACCGAAGCGAATCCAGAGTTCAATCGACTGACATCGGCAGGCTGACGCGGTTTCGCTAATTGCGGTGGTAGCCGAGATAGGCCATGGCTATGCGACGGACCGAAGACCCTTCGCCCGATACCGGACGCTGCGTATAGCCTATCGTAGCGCCGCCATAGGGCAACTCAGAAAGATCGCCGTTCCATGGACGCAGCGAACAATCTAGCTCAAGTTCATCGGCGTCCAGCGTCTTTTGCTTGAGAAGGCGTTGGGCCTGTGTTATCGCATGTCGGCTCAGCCGGTAGAGCAGATCGATCCCGGTCAGCCTTGTCGAGCTCAGACAGTCGGCGCCTATGCGGAAGCTGATACATCCTCGTCCAATAATCGAGGGATCGAACTCGAGCATGACGGTTACCCCACCTTGTGGATCGAACGCGGCAGCAACTGTTCCGCGGCCGATCCGAGGTGCCATGAAATGACGCAGGATTGCTTCCATCAAAATCGCTACCTAAAAAAGAAAGCTTATTTGATCTTTCAAATGCGGCTCGCCCGGTTGACTCAAGGAATGGAGTTCAAGGCGACAATGCGTAGTCGCGTCGTGCTCGCGCCACGCTCGGTGGCATTCTGGTAGTGTCTACCAGACTTGCCAGGAGAAGAAACCGATGTCCAAAATCGTTCTCATCGGAGGATCGGCCGGCGCGATCAAAGCGCTCAGGATCATCCTGCCGACGCTGCCCCTCGACTTCCCCTCGGCCTTACTGATCGTTACGCACATTGGTGCGCACAAAAGTATCGTTCCCGACATTCTGGGCCGCTGTTCGAAGATACCCGTTCGCTATGCGTTTGACGGCGAGCCAATCGTCCCTGGACGTGTTCTTGTCGCACCACCTGACGAACACCTCACCGTCGTAATGGAAAACGGCAAGGCCTACGTCCGGCTCTTACACGGTCCAAAGGAGAACCACTGCCGCCCGGCGATCGATCCGCTTTTTCGCTCAGCGGCGTCGGCGTTTCTCGAAAATTCGATCGGAGTTGTACTGAGCGGCTATCTGGATGACGGGACAGTCGGGCTGCAGGCCATCAAAGCCTGCGGCGGCCTGGCGATCGTGCAGGATCCGATCGAGGCAGAAGCGTTGGACATGCCAGCTAGTGCTCTCGAGCATGTCAATGTCGACCGTGTTTTAAGTGCGAATGAAATTGGGCCTGAATTGATCCGGTTGGTCGCTGCGAGCGAGTGGTCATCTGGCTCGCGCCACGAGAATGTCATGCCTGGTATTCCACGGTGGATAGATATCGAGAATCGCATGGCGGGCAGAGATGGCGATATGGAGGATCTCGAGCAAATCGGCAAACCATCCTCTCTTACGTGCCCGGAGTGCGCCGGTGCTTTATGGGAGATCGGGCAGACAGGGCCACTACGCTACCGCTGCCATACGGGCCATGCGTACACCTCGACGGTACTGAAGGCACTACAACTGGACTCCGTAGAAGACGCAATATGGGGCGCTATCCGGGCCCTCCATGAACAGGAGCAGCTGTTCAGAAAGCTGTGCCAGCGAGAGCGACAGTCCGGCAATGCGCAGAGCGCTGCTGAATACGAGGCAAAAATGACGCAGGCTCGAGCCCACTCCCGAGCCCTGCGAGACGTTGTGGCAACAAGGAGATTGGTGGTTAAAGACGAAACGTCATAGCATCAGCGCGCGAAGGTCACGAGCATGTTGAATTGGGTGCATGCATAGCCTTAGACGAGCGCGGCCGTAGAATCTGACTAAACCGATTTATGTGTCCTAACAAGGGCACCATTTTCTAGCACGCGATTTATTACCGTGTCCGGCAGTCCTTTCTCGTGGAGCAGTTTTATTGCACGCTGAGAATCGTAAAGTTCCTGAATCTTTAGCGCAGCGTTGACGTGCGCGGATCCCACGTAATTCCTACGACGGCAGTTCCAGACAGGAAGATTCCAACCTTCCGAAACGTGCGGTTTGTTCGAGTCCTGCATCGTCGTCTCCCCTTGGTGATATGCATACCGAATTGCGCCAAGAAACACCTACTGGCACCGACGTGTATTTCGCAATTGGAGGCTAAATATCTTCGCCGACGATGCTAAAGCAAGTGTATATAGTTCTCGAGACGATTGCTATGTGGGCATCAATGCTTCGCTGCCAAGTGGCGGCATCCCTGACCGCTTATGTGAAGAAGGGCTCGCCCGACCAATATGATCATCGACAACCTGGGCGTGGGCGAAGAGATCGGCATGATTGACTCCAATAGGCCGAACCCCAACCTGGTGACTTTCCGGCAAGGCCAGCTGCGCGCTATCGCTGCAGGCCTGGGGGGCCGTTACTCAAGCCTCGCGCGCGACTACAGCGGCACGTATTCGTCGCAGCGGCAGGAGCTGGTCGAGCAGTGGATTCACTACGCGGTATTGTGCGATGAGTTCGTCGGCCAGTTCGTGCAGCCTACCTGGAACGACTTCGTGCTGGCGGCGAGGCTGTCTGGCGTGGTACCAATGCCGGCCGACGTCGATTCCGAGACTGCTGACGACGCTCTCTTTGTCGGCCAGTCGATGCCTTGGATCGATCCGTTGAAGGAGGCGCTGGCCTGGCATTCGCTTGTCGAAGATGGATTTGCAAGCGAGGTCGAAGTCATGCGCAAGCGCGGCACCAACCCGCGCGATGTGCTCGAGCAGATCGCCGCGCATCGCAAGGAGTGCGAGGAGAAGGGACCGGTGTTCGGCTCCAACTTCGCGAATAAAAACAAGGCGGCGCCGGCACCAGTGCAGCCGCCTACCGACCTCGAGACAAGTAATCCTCATCGCAATACGGCCGCCTCCGGGCGGCTTTTTCGTTTCCGTGCCCTGCAAAAAACTGTCCCATTTTCTCCCTAGAAATGGGACGGCATCACAAATAAACTGACGTCTTCATAACCAAGTATTTGATAAGGAAGACGGACGATGGCGACAGCAGTCCAGAACCAGACTCCGAAGTGGTACACCATCCGCGCGCGCGTGAGCGCCGCCGGCGGCCCGCAGGCATCCTCACCCGAGATCCTGATCTACGGCGACATCGGCGAGAGCTGGTACGGGGACACCATCGCGGCCGCGTCATTCGTGCGTGAAGTGATGGCCCTCGATGTCGAGCAGCTCACCGTGCGCATCAACAGCTACCCTCACCGACATCCAGCGCGCAGTCAGATTCTTCTACCTGCAGCATCATGCGTTCGGCGGCAAGGTGCAAGGGCAGACCTGGGGAACGGCCACAACTCCACCCATCAACCTACTGCGGATCGAGGAGAACCTATCCGCAGCGCACCTACGGCTGTCGGGCGCCTACATAGAGAACATGGACTGGCACAGGCTGATGGAGCGGTACGACCGGCCACACACGCTGTTCTATCTTGACCCGCCGTACTGGGGGACCGAAGGGTATGGGGTCGACTTCAGGTTGGATGAATACGAGAAGATGGCGGCACTGATGAAGCGCCTTAAGGGGAAGGCAATTGTGAGTCTGAACGATCACCCGGAGATTCGCCGAGTGTTCGCTGACTTCCAGATGGATACGGTGCCCATCAACTACACGGTCGGCGGCGGGAAGGGTGTGGAGCGGGCGGAGGTGATCATCTATAGCTGGGATCGTGCGGCTGAACCGGCTTTCGTCGAAAAATTTCTCGACTCGCGCACACCTTGGACTGCTACCTGGGCCCGCCAGCCGTTCTTAACTTTTGAATAATTCGCCACACTCTTCCCCTGCTGAGTAACTGCGCGCGTAATTATCGCGTAAATTCCGCGTAATGGATGAGGAGATGAAGCTGGAAAAGCGGGAAGGTTGTGGAACGGATTTGATGTTTCACGCTTCCTAAGTCGTTGTTTTTACTCAGAAAGCGGGAAGATCCGGTGTGCTGCGTTGGGTGTTGTTGGTGCCTCCGGCCGGAATCGAACCGGCACGCCTTACGGCGCTTGATTTTGAGTCAAGTGCGTCTACCAATTCCGCCACAGAGGCCCAAGAGCAGGCGCGAATATTAGCACATGGCGCCCGTAACTGACCAGTGTGAGCAAGAAAATGGTCCACAGCAATTACCAAGAGCACCACTGCACCCCGGTCATGGACGAGCGCCTGGTATAGCTTCAGCGCCCGATCCGATGCTGCAGTAAGCGCAAGCTCCCCACCGGTCCCACGATCTCGAGCACATGCTCGCGCACCGCGACATTGATCGCACCTTCTTGCCCGCGCAGCCAGGGCCTCGGGCGGAAATAACGGATGCTGGTGCTGTCGGTCGCGGTGCGCCGGTAGCCCAATGCGCCGAGCGCTTCGTCGAGCGTGTTGATCATGTAGTGAGCATCAAAGCGGGTGCGCATCTCGAAGCGGCCCGGGCCGAGCATGAAGACCGGCAGCAGGCCGCCCACGATCGCCGGCAGCACGACGTAGGGCAGCGGCGCGTCAGGGTCGATCAGGTGCAGCACCAATATCAGCAAGGGCAGGCCACCGAGCAGCGTCAGGGCCCAGGGCAGGGACTGGCGCCAGGTGTCGATGCGACGCAGGAAGCCGGGCCGCTCCCGGATGCGCACGATCTCTGAAAACGTCACACTATTCATGGTGATCTCTCCTCACAGCATTTTGTGCAACGGCCTTGACACCATTTTTAATTGAACTGGCGCAACACCTATTCGGCCCGGTTTTGATCCTCGTCGACCTGACTATTGTGACGAGCAGCTACCAGCCGGTGCTTGACTCCGCGCAAACACGCATCCCTTGCGAATAGGTTCTCATATTGGCAACACTTGCCGCGCACAGCTGAAGTTCCTGGTTCGCCAGCCTCATAGGAAACAGGCCGCACGATGTGCGGCCTGTCGATAGCGGGTACTTACTGTGTACGGCGGAACAGCCTGAAGCGCTCATCGCGGTCCGACGCACGCCGGCCTTCCCACAGCGGCACCGTATTGCGCACGCCCCATTTGCGCAGCAGGGCGCGGTCATTACGGTTGCGCACACTGTCCTGCAGCAGCACGTAGTCGCACTTGCCACCGGCCAGGCTGACGAAGGGCAGGCGGCCGTAGAAGGCCAGCGAGGCGCGCTGGGCCGGGCCGACATTGGTGTCGATGCAGTCGGCATCGGCCGGCAGGCGCGCCGCGATCTGCTGCGCCACGCCGGCGTAGCTCTTGCCGTAGTTCAGGTCGGGCAGGAACAGCGTCATCAACAGCACCCACAGCAGGATCAGGCCGCCGGACGACAGCACCACGGCGCGCCACAGCACGGAAGGCTGGCGCGACAGGCGCCAGTGCACCAGCATCACCCAGCCGACGCTGGCCGCGGCCGCCACGGTGAAGGTGACGATGCCGATCTCGGGCGTGAAGCCGGGCACCAGCTTGAGCGCGTTCTTGGCCAGCTGGGCCGGCCAGCCGGTCAGCTTGGCGATCCAGAACAGCCAGATGGTGGCGCCCAGCATGGTCAGCACCATCACCGAGAACCAGTCGATGGCGTTGATCGCACCGCGCTTCATGGTCGGCAGGCCGAAGGCGGCCATCAGGGCCAGCGGCGGCAGCATCTTGAGGAAGTCGCTGTTCTCGGGCACCGGGTCGCACAGCAGTTGCAGCACCAGCGCCAGGAAGAAGAATACCGGCAGCACGATGTGCAGCATCTGCTGCTGGCGGCGCCAGGCCCAGATCGCCCACAGGGCGAACGGCCAGGCCGGCCAGAAGAACCAGATGCCGATCCGGAAGAACGTTTTCAGGGCGGTCCAGCCGGGCAGGCCGAACTGCTCGGCATTCCATGCCAGCCAGTCGGCGACCGGCGACAGGCCATACGGTTGCAGGGCGGCGGCCGGCAGGATCCAGACCAGGGTCAGCCCGAAGCCGACGCCGGCCGCGACCGCCAGGTCGCGCAGCGCCTGGCCGGCTGGCATGTCCAGGTAGCGTGTGCAGGCGAACAGGGCCAGGATCAGCACCAGTGGCGGCAGGAAGCCCTGGGTCAGTGTCAGGGCGCCCAGGGCCAGGCCGACCAGCACCGCGTTGCGGATATTGGCGTGCTCGACGTAGCGCACGGCGCGGTACAGCAGATATGCCAGCAGCGCGCCCTGCAGGGTCGCGGCCAGGGTCAGGTGGCTTTGCAGCAGCAGGCCCAGGCTGCCGAGGTAGATCAGGACCGCGGTGTCGCCCAGCGTGCGGCCGTAGTCATCGGGTTCGGGCTGGCCGCCGAAGGCCAGGCGCAGCGGTTGCGCCTCGGCCCGGCGTCCGAGGTGGAAGGCGGTGTACCACAGCGACATCGTGCCCAGCACGAAGATGGCGATGGTCGAGACGCGCGCGGCCAGTACGTCGCCCAGGATCCATCCGAACAGCTTGATGCAGATGGCGCCCAGCCAGAAGGCCAGCGGGCCTTCGTCGACGCTGGCCAGGCCGGCGATGTTCGGGTACAGCCAGTCATCCAGGCCGCCATGCGCCATGGTCCACATGATGCCGAAGCTGCCCGCGTCTTCCTTCCACAGGTCGCGCCCGATCACGCCGGGCAGGATGTACAGCATGCCCAGCGCGAGCAGGGCCCAGCGGGGCAGCGCCAGGGTGGCGGCGGCGGGAAGGCGGACTGGTTTCATCGGTCAATCTGATGGGTAAAGGAATCGCGTAGTATAGCTGCGAAAAAAAAGAAGCCGGGCAGGCCGGCTTCTTTCGCGAAGCCCGGAGGCTTCGAAGATCTACTGTGGCAATTAGCCGTTGGCGACCGAGGTCTTCGAGCCGACCGCGCCGAATTTCTGGCGGAATTTCTCGACGCGACCAGCGGTGTCGACGATCTTGTGCTTGCCGGTGAAGAACGGGTGCGACTCAGCCGACACCTCGATCTTGATCAGTGGGTATTCTTTACCTTCGTGGGTGATCGTTTCGCGGGTGTTGATGGTCGAACGGGTCACGAATTTGAAGTCGCACGACAGATCGTGGAACAGGACTTCGCGGTAATTTGGATGGATATCGGTCTTCATGGTTCTGCTTTCTATTGAGTTGGTAGCCAAACAGCACTTCGTCGGTCGGCCTGCTTCTTGACCCGATTGCCGATCACTTGCCAGGGGTTGGACTGAACCGGAGATTATAAAGCGGTTTTTCGTGGCAGGCAAACCTATTGGGTTGCATTGTTGGCTTGTACACGTCGTTCATGCGGAGGCGCACTGCTGTCCGGGATAATTTCGGGCGCTTGCAAGAGGCCGCTTCATAGGGAAAACCAAGTCGTTCCCGCGCAGGCGGGAATCCAAGTTCGCATGCACTACTACAGACGTCGACGTCACGGCTGATCGACGGACTTGGATTCCCGCCTGCGCGGGAACGACGTGCAGGCGATGGCGCTGACATCTCAGCGCCATCGCGCGCGCAAACAAAAAAGGCAGCCCGAAGGCTGCCTCTGCGTGCGTCAAGCGTTGCGTGGCGAATCAGCCGCCGCGGCGCATCATGTCGAAGAACTCGACATTGTTCTTGGTCGCGCGCATCTTGTCGAGGATGAACTCCATCGCTTCGATCTCGTCCATCGAGTACAGCAGCTTGCGCAGGATCCAGATTTTCTGCAGTTGATCAGGCTTGATCAGCAGTTCTTCGCGGCGGGTACCCGATTTGTTCAGGTTGATCGCCGGGTAGACACGCTTCTCGGCCAGGCGGCGCTCCAGGTGCACCTCCATATTGCCGGTACCCTTGAATTCTTCGTAGATCACGTCGTCCATGCGCGAACCGGTCTCGATCAGCGCGGTCGCGACGATGGTCAGCGAACCGCCTTCTTCGACGTTACGGGCGGCGCCGAAGAAGCGCTTCGGACGCTGCAGCGCGTTGGCGTCGACACCACCGGTCAGCACCTTGCCCGAAGCCGGGATCACGGTGTTGTAGGCGCGCGCCAGGCGGGTGATCGAGTCCAGCAGGATGACCACGTCCTTCTTCATTTCGACCAGGCGCTTGGCTTTCTCGAGCACCATCTCGGCGACCTGCACGTGGCGGGTGGCCGGTTCATCGAAGGTCGAGGCAACCACTTCGCCGCGCACCGAACGCTGCATCTCGGTCACTTCTTCAGGGCGTTCGTCGATCAGCAGCACGATCAGGGTGACGTCAGGGTGGTTCGCGGTGATCGCATGCGCGATGTGCTGCAGCATGACCGATTTGCCCGACTTTGGCGACGCCACCAGCAGGCCGCGCTGGCCCTTGCCGATCGGCGAGATCAGGTCGACGATACGGCCGGTGATGTTCTCGGCGCCGTTCATGTCGCGCTCCAGGCGCAGCGGCTCGTTCGGGTGCAGCGGCGTCAGGTTCTCGAACAGGATGCGGTGCTTCGAGGCTTCAGGTGATTCGCCATTGACCTTGTCGACCTTGACCAGTGCGAAATAGCGCTCGCCGTCTTTCGGCGTACGCACTTCGCCTTCGATCGAGTCACCCGTATGCAAGTTGAAACGACGGATCTGCGACGGCGAGATATAGATGTCGTCGGTCGAGGCCATATAGCTCGCATCCGGCGAGCGCAGGAAACCGAAACCGTCCGGCAGCACCTCGAGGGCGCCGTCGCCGAAGATTTGCTCGCCCTGTTTCGCGCGCTTTTTCAGGATCGCGAACATCAGTTCCTGTTTGCGCAGGCGGGCTGCGTTGTCGATGTCGAGGCCGATTGCCATTTCCAGCAGCGCGGAAACGTGCATCGCCTTCAGTTCAGATAAATGCATGTGTGTGGGTGACCCGTGACGGGTGAATATGGTAGGGGAGGGAACTGCGTGGGTTAATCAAGGCGGGAGGGGAGCTCCCGGCCGGTTTTTGTCACTGCGTGGCGGCGGCGCGGGCGCGCCGTCGCCGCATATCTTATATCAGATGTTGCTGTCGATGAAAGCGGTCAGTGGACCTTTGGCGACAGCGCCAACTTTCTGGGCTGCGACCTGGCCATTCTTGAACAGGATCAGGGTCGGGATGCCACGGATACCGAACTGGGCCGGCACGGCCTGGTTGGCGTCGACGTCCATCTTGGCGATCGTGATCTTGCCGGCGTATTCCTTGGCCACTTCTTCCAGGATCGGGGCAATCATCTTGCAAGGACCGCACCACTCGGCCCAGAAATCGACCAGCACCGGCTGCTCGGACTTGAGCACGTCGGCTTCGAAGGATGCATCGCTGATGTGTTTGATGTTTTCGCTCATGGTTTCCTCAATGTGAGGTAAGAATCATTATTTAACGCCTGGAGACAAATCATGCGGAACGTCTCGACCGGCTACCGTGTTTACTTTCTTGCCGAATATTGCAGCTACACAATGGTGGAGGCACTGTGTGCGGATTTCAATATTGGAAGAACGGCTAGAGGGTGTCAGGCGGGGAATGAGGCGAATAATACCCCATTTTTTTAAAAAGTGTTCAGGGCCTTGTACAAAATCTCAACATTCCAGGGCCTGGCGCAATTGCGCTGGCGCGAGCGGCTTGCGGAACGAACCCACCACGTGCAGTCCGATGGCGCGCGCCAGTTCTGCCGCCGCCTCGCGCACGCTGTCCTCGAGGGCCGACAGCAGGATCACCTTGCCGCTGTAACCGTGGCTGGCCGCGGCCTGCAAGAACTCGATGCCGTCCATCTCGGGCAGCACCAGGTCGCAGATCAATACATCGGGCAGGGTTTCGTCGAGCCGGGCCAGGGCCTGGCGCGCGTCGTGTTCGACAAAGATCTCGCTCGGCCCGCAGGCTTGCAGCATCGAGCGCATTACTTCCAGCAGCAGATGGTCGTCGTCAAGTACCAGCACGCGCAGTTGCGCGATATGCGAGTCGGCGGCGGCATCAGGTGGCATGGGCGTGATTTATCTGAAATGGGTAAAGACTGATGCCCATTATGCGGCAAACTGGCAAGGCAGGTTGTCCGAATCAGTATTTATTTGTCAGACACTGCCCGTAAAACGCGCCAGGTGGCCCGGATGCCACATTGTGGCCACCGACGCCACCCGGCCGGCCGAGGTGGTGCGCCGGTGCAGCACCAGGCACGGGGCTCCGGCCTCGATCGCCAGCAGGCGTGCCTCCTCACTTGGCGCCGGCTGCGCCTCTATCGTATAGGTGGCGCCCTGCAGCGGCGCGGCCGCCATCAGGTGCTCGTTGGGCGTGATGCGCGAAAAATCCTGCTCCAGGTAGGCCGGGGCGCAAGTCGGATTGACCCAGCGGTCCTCGAGCTGGACCGGCACTTCGTTCTCGAAGTGGATGATCAGCGAGTGAAACAGGGGCGCGCCCGGCTCCAGCGCGAATTCGGCGGCCAGCGCCTCGTCGGCAGTGCGGGCATGCAGCGCCAGCACGTGGCTGGCGTGCAGCTTGCCGCGCGCGCGGATCTCGTCGGCGATATTGCGGATCTCGACCAGGGTGGCCTGGTATTTTTGCGGGGCGACATAAGTGCCCGAGCCCTGGCGCCGTACCAGCACCTGCTCGGCCGTGAGTTCGCGCACGGCGCGGTTGACGGTCATGCGCGACACCCCGAACTGGCGCACCAGCGCCTGCTCGGATGGCACCAGGTCGCCGTCTTTCCAGCGGCCCGATGCGATCTCGCTCACCAGGTAATCCTTGATCTGCTGGAAAATGGGCGACTTTTCCTGCATGCTGTCTTGCGCGGTCTGTGCTTCCAAACTCAATCTCCGAATGCCTGGCCTTCGTGACCACGCCTGATTCTAGCATCGGGATTCGAAAGCAAGACCCGGAGTGCGGCCTGGCGCCAGCGGCTTCAGGATGGCGCTACTGCCTGGAGGAGAACCTATTCATGACAACCACAGATCGAATCGACAGCGACGAACTGCGCTGGAACGCCGTCCAGCGGCGCGACCCCGGCGCCGACGGCAGCTTCTATTATTCGGTGCGCACCACCGGCGTCTACTGCCGGCCTTCGTGCCCGTCGCGCGGGGCCAGGCGCGCCAACGTCGCCTTCCACGCCAGCAGCGAAGCGGCCGAGGCAGCCGGCTTTCGGCCCTGCCTGCGCTGCGCGCCGCACCTGCCGCCACTGGTCGAACGCCAGCGCGAAGCGGTGACGCACGCCTGCCGCCTGATCGAAGAATCCGAGCAAGCGCCCGATCTCGATGCCCTGGCCCAGGCCGCCGGCATGAGCCGCTTCCACTTTCACCGGGTGTTCAAGGCCCACACCGGGATCACGCCCAAGGCCTACGCCGCCGCCAGACGCGGCGCCCGCGTGCGCCAGGAGCTGGTGCAGGGCGCCCCGGTCACCGATGCGCTGTACAACGCCGGCTATGGCTCCAGCGGGCGCTTCTATGCGGCGTCCGGCGAGGTGCTGGGCATGCTGCCGGCGAACTACCGCGCCGGCGGACGCGGCGAGACGATCCGCTTTGCGGTGGCCGAGTGTTCGCTGGGCGCGATCCTGGTCGCGGCCACCGAACGCGGCATCTGCGCGATCCTGATCGGCGACCAGCCGGAGCCGCTGGTGGAAGATCTGCAGGCGCGCTTTCCCCAGGCCGAGCTGCGCGGCGCGGAAGACGGCTTCGAGCGCACCGTGGCCCAGGTGATCGGCCTGGTCGAGGCGCCGCGCATCGGCCTCGAGCTGCCGCTCGACGTGCGCGGCACCGCCTTCCAGCAGCGCGTGTGGCAGGCGCTGCGCGCGATTCCCCCGGGCCAGACAGTCACCTATGCCGAACTGGCAGAACGGGTCGGCCTGGCCGGTGGCGCGCGCGCCGTGGCCGGGGCCTGCGCCGCCAATCCGGTGGCGGTGGCGATTCCCTGCCACCGCGTGGTGCGTACCGGTGGCGCGCTGTCGGGCTACCGCTGGGGCATCGAGCGCAAACGGGTCTTGATCGAGCGCGAGAACGAGCAGGCGCAATGACCTCGATTGATTGGGATGATATCGGCGCCCAGCTCGACGCCGCCGGCTGCGCCGTGATCCCGGGCCTGCTGGACGCCCGCCTGTGCACGCAGCTGGCCGCCTGCTACGATCAGCCGCCGCGTTTTCGCAGCCGGGTGGTGATGGAGCGCCACGGCTTCGGGCGCGGCGAGTACCAGTATTTTGCCTATCCGCTGCCCGCGCCGGTGGCCGAGCTGCGCGCCACGCTATATCCGCCGCTGGCGCGCATCGCCAACCGCTGGCAGGCCGCGCTCGGGCTGGACGTGCGCTTCCCAGACGACCATGCTGACTTTTTGGCGCGCTGCCATGCGGCCGGCCAGCTGCGACCGACGCCACTGCTGCTGCGCTATCGCGCCGGCGACTACAACTGCCTGCACCAGGACCTGTATGGCGAGCAGGTGTTTCCGCTACAGGTAGCGGTGCTGCTGTCGCGTCCCGGCGAGGATTTCGAGGGTGGCGAATTCGTGCTGACCGAGCAGCGCCCGCGCATGCAGTCGCGCGCCGAAGTGGTGGCCCTGGGGCAGGGCGACGCCGTCGTGTTCGCGGTCAACCAGCGGCCGGTGCAGGGCACGCGCGGCGTGTACCGGGTGGCGATGCGGCATGGGGTCAGCCGGGTGCGGCGCGGATTGCGCCATGCCCTGGGCGTCATCTTTCACGACGCGACCTAGCAGACCTAGGCGCTATGCCGGCCATGGTATTTTCTATACACTCTGCAGGACCGCGCTCACGAGGCGCGGAGCCCATCCACCGGAGAGAAGAAAAACATGCGCGTGCGCCAGATTCCCCTGCAGTGTTCCCTGTTCGTCCTGGCCGCCCTTGGCAGCCTGTCGGTACATGCCGACACCCTGATCGACAACGCCAACGGCTATACCCTGAACGCGAAAGGTGAGCTGGTCCAGTTCACGGCCATCGCCTTCGAAGACAAGGGCCGCATCCTGGCGGTCGGCAGCGGTGCGGATGTCGCCGCGAAAGCGCCGAATGCCAAGCGCATCGACATGGGAGGCCGCACCCTGCTGCCAGGCCTGATCGACGCCCACGGCCACGTGTTCGGCCTGGGCCAGCAACTGACCCAGCTCGACCTGTTCCACAGCACCTCGCTCGATGGCGCGCTGAAGTCGATCGGCGAGTATGCGCGCGCCAACGCGGGTCACGAATGGCTGCGCGGCCGCGGCTGGAACCAGGAGAACTGGAAGCTGGGCCGCTTCCCGACCGCCAGGGAACTCGATGGCGTCGTGGGCGACCGCCCGGTATGGCTGGAACGGGTCGACGGCCACGCCGGCTGGACCAACAGCCGCGGGCTGGCGCTGGCGGGCATCACCAAATCGACGCCAGACCCGGTCGGCGGCAAGATCGTGCGCGACGCCAATGGCGAGGCGACCGGCGTGCTGGTCGACACCGCGCAAGAGCTCTTGACGCGCGTGCTGCCGCAGCAGACCGAGGCCGAGGGACGGGTGATGCTCGATCGCGCGCTGGGCGAGCTGGCGCGCGTTGGCCTTACCAGCGTGCACGACGCCGGCGTCGATGTGGCGCAAGACCGCCTGTACCGCGCCTATGCCGATGGCGGCAAGCTGACCACCCGCGTGTACGGCATGATCGCCGGTACCGACAAGGACTTCGACCAGCTGGCCGTCAAGGGTCCGCTGAAGGACTATGGCAACGGCATGTATGCGCTGCGCGCCGTCAAACTGTATTCGGACGGCGCCCTGGGCAGCCGCGGCGCGGCCCTGATCAAGCCTTACAGCGACGAATCGCACTCGCACGGCCTGCTGTTCTACAAGACCGCGCAGATGGACGCCATGATGGCCAAGGCCATGCGCAAGGGTTACCAGGTCAATGTGCACGCGATCGGCGACGCCGGCAACAAGCAGATCCTCGACATCTACCAGAAGGAACTGAAGGCGACGCAAAGCGGCGCACAGCGCCACCGCATCGAACACGCCCAAGTGGTCACGCCTGCCGATATCCCGCGCTTCAAGACACTCGACATCATCCCGTCGATGCAGCCGACCCACGCGACCTCGGACAAGAACATGGCCGAGACCCGCATCGGACCCGATCGCATCAAGGGCGCCTATGCCTGGCGCAGCTTCCTGCACCAGGGCTCGCGCATCGCCTGCGGTTCGGACTTCCCGGTCGAGTCGCCGAATCCGTTCTTCGGCCTGCACGCCGCCGTCACGCGCCAGGATGCGCAGGGGCAGCCGGTGGCCGGCTGGTATCCGAACCAGGCGATGTCGCTCAAGGAAGCGTTCCGCTGCTTCACGCTGGACGCCGCCTGGGCCGGGCACCAGGAACAAGACCTCGGGTCGCTGGAGCCGGGCAAGCAGGCCGACTTCATCGTGATCGACCAGGACCTGTTCCGCATGCCGACCTACGACATCCACAAGACCGGCGTGCTCGAGACCTGGGTGGCCGGCCGCCAGGTCTTCAAAAAATGATTTGACGGGGTTGTATATACAACCTAGACTTCAGAGCAGCTTTGCGGTGCGCGCCGGTGGCGCGCCCGTATCCCCGACCGAAGGAGCCGCCATGACCCAAGAACCCCGTCGCCTCGACGCAGCTAGTCCAGACCCCCGTTTCGATCCCTCGCGCGTGATCCAGGCGCCGCGCGGCACCGAGCTCAATTGCAAGAGCTGGCTGACCGAAGCCGCCTACCGCATGATCCAGAACAACCTCGACGCCGAGGTCGCGGAAAACCCGCAGCACCTGGTGGTCTACGGCGGCATCGGCCGCGCCGCCCGCAACTGGGCGTGCTACGACCAGATCCTGGCCTCGCTGCGCACGCTCGAGGATGACCAGACGCTGCTGATCCAGTCCGGCAAGCCGGTCGGCGTGTTCCAGACCCACCCGGACGCGCCGCGCGTGCTGCTGGCGAATTCGAACCTGGTGCCGAAATGGGCCGACTGGGAACACTTCAACGAACTCGATCGCAAGGGCCTGTTCATGTACGGCCAGATGACGGCCGGCAGCTGGATCTATATCGGCACCCAGGGCATCGTGCAGGGCACCTATGAAACCTTCGCCGAGGCGGGCCGCCAGCACTTCGGCGGCGATATGGCCGGGCGCTGGGTCCTGACCGCGGGCCTGGGCGGCATGGGCGGCGCCCAGCCGCTGGCCGCCACCTTCGCCGGCGCGGTGTCGCTGACCATCGAGTGCCAGCAGAGCAGCATTGACTTTCGCCTGCGCACCCGCTACCTGGACAAGCAGGCGCGCGACATCGATGAGGCACTCAGCATGATCCGCCAGCACAAGGACGCGCGCGAAGCGGTGTCGATCGGCCTGCTCGGCAATGCGGCTGCGGTGCTGCCTGAACTCGTGCGCCGCGCGCAAGAGGGCGGCCTGGTGCCCGACCTGGTCACCGACCAGACCTCGGCCCACGACCTGATCAACGGCTACCTGCCGCTCGGCTGGACGGTCGAACAGTGGAAGGCCGCGCAGCAGGACCCGGCCCAGCACGCGCGCCTGAAAAAAGAAGCGGCCCAAGCCTGCGCCATCCACGTGCGCGCCATCCTCGACTTCAAGGCCCTGGGGGCGTATGCCGTCGACTACGGTAACAATATCCGCCAGGTGGCCAAGGACGAGGGCGTGCAGGATGCGTTCGATTTCCCGGGTTTCGTGCCGGCCTATATCCGGCCCCAGTTCTGCGAAGGCCGCGGCCCGTTCCGCTGGGTGGCGCTGTCGGGCGACCCGGAAGACATCTATAAAACCGATGCGAAAATCAAGGAACTGTTCCCGCATGACGCCAGGGTCCACCGCTGGCTCGACATGGCGCGCGACCGCATCGCCTTCCAGGGCCTGCCAGCGCGTATCTGCTGGCTGGGCCTGGGTGAGCGCCACCTGGCCGGCCTGGCCTTCAACGAGATGGTGCGCACGGGCGAACTGAAAGCGCCGATCGTGATCGGCCGCGACCACCTCGACACCGGCTCGGTGGCCAGCCCCAACCGCGAGACCGAAGCCATGCGCGATGGTACCGATGCGGTATCCGACTGGCCGCTGCTGAACGCCTTGCTCAATACGGCCGGTGGCGCGACCTGGGTCTCGCTGCACCATGGCGGCGGCGTGGGCATGGGGTACTCGCAGCATTCCGGTGTGGTGATCGTGGCCGACGGCACCGAGGCGGCGGCCAAGCGCCTGGCGCGGGTGCTGGTCAACGACAGCGGCTCGGGCGTGATGCGTCACGCCGATGCCGGTTATGAGAGCGCCATCGACTGCGCCAAGCGCAATGGCCTGAATCTTCCAATGATCAAGTAACGCGAGCACAAGTTTATGACCGATACCAACAACTTCACCCTGCAACCGGGCCAGATGCTCTTATCCGACCTGCGCGCCGTGTGGGCCGAACGCCAGCCATTGAGCTTGGCGGCCGACGCCTGGGACGCCATCGCGGCGTCCTGCGCCGCGGTCGACGCCATCGTCGCCAAGGGCGACCCGGCCTACGGCATCAACACTGGCTTCGGCATCCTGGCCAAGGCCCATATTCCCAACGACCAGCTGGCGACCCTGCAGCGCAACCTGATCCTGTCGCACGCGGTCGGCACCGGCGAACTGCTGTCGGACACCATCGTGCGCCTGATCCTGTTGACCAAGATCGGCAGCCTGGCGCGCGGCTATTCGGGCGTGCGCCCGGTGATCGTCGAGACCCTGATTGCGCTGTACAACGCCAACATCATGCCGGCCATCCCGTGCCAGGGCTCGGTCGGCGCCTCAGGCGACCTGGCGCCGCTGGCCCACATGACGCTGGCCATGCTGGGCGTGGGCCCGGTGCGCCACAACGGCGTGCTGGTCGAAGCCAGCGACGCACTGCGCGCTGCCGGCATCGAACCGGTCGTCCTGGGGGCGAAAGAAGGCCTGGCCCTGATCAACGGCACCCAGGTGTCGACCGCGCTGGCCCTGCACGGCCTGTTCATGGCCGAACGTCTGCTGGAAGCGGCGATGGTCACCGGCTCGCTGTCGGTCGACGCCGCGCGCGGCAGCGACGCGCCGTTCGACGCCCGCATCCACGCGGTGCGTGGCCAGCCGGGCCAGATCGCGGCAGCGAAGATCTACCGTGAACTGGTGGCCGGCAGCGCGATCCGCGCCTCGCACCTGGTCGGCGACGAGCGCGTGCAAGACCCGTACAGCCTGCGCTGCCAGCCGCAGGTGATGGGCGCCGTGATGGACCTGATCGCCAACGCCGGCCGCACCCTGCTGATCGAGGCCAATGCCGTGACCGACAACCCGCTGCTGTTCGAAGGCGGCGAAATCATCTCTGGCGGCAACTTCCACGCCGAGCCGGTGGCCTTTGCCGCCGACACGCTGGCGCTGGCGATCGCCGAGATCGGCGCGCTGGCCGAACGCCGCATCGCGCTGCTGATCGATGCCAACCTGTCCGGCCTGCCGGCCTTCCTGGTGCGTGAGCCGGGCCTGAATTCGGGCTTCATGATCGCCCACGTGACCGCTGCCGCGCTGGCTTCCGAGAACAAGTCGCTGGCCCATCCTGCCAGCGTCGACAGCCTGCCGACCTCGGCCAACCAGGAAGACCACGTCAGCATGGCGACCTTCGCTGCGCGCCGTCTCGACCAGATGGCGCACAATACGGCGGTCATTGTCGGGATCGAGCTGCTGGCCGCCAGCCAGGGGATCGAGTTCCATCGTCCGCTGCGCAGTTCGCAGACGCTGGAGTCGGTGCATGCCCAGTTGCGCGAGCAGGTCGCTCCCTACGATGCCGACCGCTTCTTCGCGCCCGATATCGAAGCGGCGCGCAAGCTCGTGGTCGAGGGCGCGTTGTCGGCGTCGTGCAAGGAGTTGTTCACCGTGCTGCACCCGTAATCTACAACGGAGAGGAGTCGTAATGGAGTTCCGGTTCAAGGCAGGCAGGCTTCCCATGCTGGTATCGATGCCGCATGCGGGCGTCGATATTCCCGACGAGGTGGCGGCGACCCTGGCGCCCTGCGCCCAGGCGCGCGCCGACACCGATTGGCACTTGCCGGAACTGTACGGCTTCCTCGAAGAGATGGGCGTCTCGACCATCTCGGCGCGCTGGTCGCGCTACCTGATCGACCTGAATCGCCCGCCCGAGAACACCAACCTGTACCCGGGCCTGGACACCACCGGCCTGTGCCCGCTCGACACCTTCGGGCGCGAGCGCCTTTACCGGGAGGGCATGGAGCCGGATCAAGCGGAGGTACAGCGGCGCCTGGAGCGCTACTGGCGTCCCTATCACGAGCAACTGCAGGCCGAACTGGATCGCCTGAAGGCGCAGCATGGCCGCGTGGTGCTGTGGGAAGCGCATTCGATCGCCTCGATCGTGCCGCGCTTTTTTGAAGGCAAGCTGCCGGACCTGAACTTCGGCACCGCTGAAGGCAAGTCGTGCGCGCCAGGTCTGGAACAGGCCATCCTCGGCGTGGCGCGCGCGCAAGAGCGCTACTCGATCGCCCTGAACGGCCGCTTCAAGGGCGGCCACATCACCCGCCACTACGGCCAGCCATCGAATGGCGTGCACGCGATCCAGCTCGAGAAATGCCAGTGCCTGTACATGAACGAGGCGCCGCCGTTCGAATACCGGCCAGATGTCGCCGGCGAACTGCAACCGCTGCTGCGCGACATGATCGGCGCCGCAGTGAACTGGGTGCGTTCATGATGCCAGCCCTGTTCGCGCGCCATGCGCTGCTGCCCCAGGGCTGGCAACGCGACGTGCTGTTCGAATGGGATGCACACGGCGACCTGACCATGGTCGCACCCGGCGCCGTGGCGGCGCCCGGTGCGCGGCAAGCGCAGTACGTCCTGCCGGGCATGGTCAACCTGCACTCGCACGCCTTCCAGCGCGCGCTGGGCGGCCTGACAGAGATTGCCGGCGAAGGCCCGGACAGCTTCTGGACCTGGCGCGACCTGATGTACCGCTTCGCGGCCCGCATCACCCCGGACCAGATCGAGGCCATCGCGGCCCAGCTGTTCGCCGAGTGCCTGCGCCACGGCTATACCTCGCTGTGCGAATTCCACTACCTGCAGCGCGACGTCGATGGCCGCAGCTATGCGCGGCCGGCGGAGACGGCCGAGCGGGTGGCCGCGGCGGGCCAGATCACCGGGATGGGCCTGACCCTGCTGCCAGTGCTGTACAGCCACGCCGGTTTTGGCGAACAGCCGCTCAAGCCAGCGCAGGCACGCTTTCGCACAGACGTGGACGAGGTGCTTGGCATCGTCGAGGCCCTGGCGCCGCTGCGCAGCGGCCAGCTCGAAGTCGGCGCCGCTCCACATTCGCTGCGCGCCGCCACGATCGACCAGATCCGCGCATTGAGCGCCGGCCTGCCGCAGGGCCGTCCGCTGCACATCCACATCGCCGAGCAGCAGGGCGAAGTCGAGCAATGCCTGGCGCATGCGCGGCGGCGCCCGGTCGAATACCTGATGGACCATATCGCCCTCGATGCGCGCTGGTGCCTGGTGCATGCGACCCACCTCAACGACGCCGAAGTCACCGCCCTGGCGCGCAGCGGCGCGGTGGCCGGCCTGTGCCCGACCACCGAGGCCAATCTGGGCGACGGCCTGTTCCCGCTGGCGCCTTTCATCGAAGCCGGCGGACGCTTCGGTATCGGCAGCGACAGCCATGTATCGCAAAGCCCGGTGGAAGAGCTGCGCTGGCTCGAGTATGGCCAGCGCCTGCTGCACCAGCAGCGCAATGTGGCGCACACGCGTGCACAGCGCCATGTGGGCGACTATCTGTGGCAGGCTGCGTTGGCAGGCGGCGCGCATGCGGCGGGCCGGCGCGTCGGCCTGCTCGAGGCAGGCCGGCGTGCCGACCTGCTGGTGCTGGATGACGCGCATCCGAACCTGGATGGCGTGAATGAGGCCGAAGTACTCGGACGTGTTGTATTCTGTGGCAACGACAACCTGGTGCGCGACGTGCTGTGCGGTGGCCGCTGGGTCGTGCAGCAGGGGCGCCACGTGGCGCAGGAAGAGGTCGCCCGGCGCTACCGCCAGGCGCTCAGGGATTTGCGCGCAGTGACCCAAGAGGTGAAGCAATGACTGTCTTGATTCCGTTTGCAGGTTTGACCCCGGTGCCGTGGAAGAATGGCGGCGGCAATACGATCGAGATCGCGATCGGCCCGCCTGACGCCGGCTTCGACGATTTCGACTGGCGCGTCAGCCTGGCGACCATTTCCGAGGACGGCGCGTTCTCGCAATTCCCCGGCGTGGACCGCACGCTGGCGCTGGTCGACGGCCACGGCATGACCTTGCAGATCGATGGCGAACCGGCCCTGATCAGCGATGCCGAACCGGTGGTCGCCTTCGATGGCGCCTCCGAGGTGAGCGCGCGGCTCAATCGCGGCCCGACGCTTGACTTCAATGTCATGTCGCGCAGCGAGCGTTGCTGGCACCAGTTCGGCCGCCGGCGCCTGAGCGGCGACTCGACGTTTGTCGCGCGCGCCGAGGTGACGGTGCTGTTTTTGGCCGAGGGCGACAGCCTGCAACTGGCCAGCGACGATGAGCGCATCGGCCTGGTGCGCTATGACGCCGTGATCCTCGACCAGGGCACGGTGTGGTCGCTCGAAGCCGGGCAGGCCACGATCTTCATCGTCGACGTCCACTATTATTCCGAGGACGACGACGAGGCAATGTATGACTGAATGCGTGACTGACCTGCTGTTCACCAACGTCAATCTGGCGACGATGGAGGACGGCTACGGCGAACTGCCGGACGCCGCATTGGCGGTGGAAAGTGGCCGCATCGCCTGGATCGGCAGGCGCGCCGATGCGCCGCCAGCACGCCAGGTGCATGACTGCGGCGGCGCCTGGATGACGCCGGGCCTGGTCGACTGCCACACCCATGTGGTCCATGCCGGCAACCGCAGCAATGAATGGGAAGCGCGCCTGAACGGCGCCACCTACGAAGACATCGCGCGCCAGGGCGGCGGCATCATGTCCACGGTGCGCGCCACGCGCGAGGCCAGCGTCGACCAGCTGGTCGCGGCCAGCCTGCCGCGCGTACGCGCCTTGCTGGCCGAAGGCGTGACCACGCTCGAGATCAAATCCGGCTACGGCCTCGAACTGAACGCCGAAGAGCGCATGCTGCGCGCCGCGCGCCGCATCGGCGAACTGCTGCCGGTGCGGGTGGCCACCACCTTCCTCGGCGCGCATGCGCTGCCGCCCGAGTTTGCCGGCCGCCAGGACGAGTATGTGCTTGAGGTCTGCGAGCGCATGCTGCCCGCACTGGCTGGGAAAGGCCTGGTCGACGCGGTGGATGCCTTCTGCGAACGCATCGGGTTCACGGCGGCCCAGACCGAGCGCGTGTTCGAAGCGGCGCGCAAGCTCGACCTGCCACTTAAGCTGCATGCAGAACAATTGTCGGATCAGGGCGGGGCAGAACTCGTGGCGCGCTACGAGGGCCTGTCGGCCGATCACCTGGAGCACTTGACCCCGCAGGGCATCGCGGCGATGGCGCAGGCCGGGACGGTGGCCGTACTGCTGCCCGGAGCCTATTATTTCTTGCGCGAGACGATCATGCCGCCCATCGCTGCCTTGCGCGAAGCCGGTGTGCCAATGGCAGTTGCCACCGATTGCAATCCCGGCACATCGCCGATGACCTCATTGCTGCTGGCAATGAATATGGCCTGCACCCTGTGGCGCCTGACGCCGCAGGAAGCCTTGCTCGGCGCGACCGCCTATGGCGCGCTGGCCCTGGGCCTGCAGGCCCAGATCGGCACCCTGACGGTCGGCAAGCGCGCCGACCTGGCCTTGTGGAATATCGCCCGTCCCGCCGATCTGGCGTACTCGATCGGCTTCAATCCCTGCCAGGCCGTAGTCAATGGCGGTGTCCTGCGCACGCCGCATCTGCCAATTTAAGCCGGCGATATCTGTCATTTCGACGCAACATCCACACGCACGGTGGGTAGGCCCTTGATCGCCCTCAAGCCTGTCTTTTCCACCTGGGTAATGATGAACACACAGAGCAACAAGGCAGGCATACAGAGACAAGCGGTTACAGCGGTAAGCAAATGTAAGGCTTAATGGATCATTAAGAATGGCCGACTATAGTCATTCATGTGATTCCCATCTCCCCTCCCCATTTGCCAAAATGGGTTTGCCCACGGCGCCATCGGCCCCGTGGGCTTTTCTTTGGGCCTGCGCTTTTAGTTGCGCTCGGCCAGGGCCACCAGGCTGTCGCCAGTCACGCGGCAGATGCGCCAGTCTGGCATCACATCGGCACCCATTGCCTTGTAAAACTGGATCGCCGGTTCGTTCCAGTCGAGCACCGACCATTCGAAACGGCCGCAACCACGCTCTAGCGCCAGTTGCGCCAGACGTTGCAGCATCTGCGTGCCAAAACCCTTGCCGCGGTGCGACTGTTTTACGTACAGGTCTTCCAGATACAAACCTTTCTTGGTGAGGAAGGTCGAGAAGTTATGGAAGAACAGGGCGAAGGTAACGACTTCGCCGTTTTCCTCGCCGACGATCGCTTCGCACGATGGCTGCGCGCCGAACAGGCCTTCATGCAGCAGTGCTTCGGTGGCGACCACCATGTGCTCGAGTTTTTCGAACACGGCCAGTTCCAGGATCATGGCGTGGATGTGGACGACGTCCTGCGGCTGTGCGGGACGGATGGACAAAGTGGATTCAAGTCTCATGGCGATTCAATGGCATTGTTCAGGTTAGCGGATTGCACGCTCTTGACGGCAGGCGCGCGCACGGCCCAGGCGACGCTGGCCAGGCACAGCACCATGCCCAGGAACTCGAGCGCGCCGGGACGATAGTCCTCGAGCAGAAATGACAGCAGCACCGACAGCACCGGCGTGACGACGCCGATGTAGACGGCCTTGTTGGCGCCGATGCGGCCGATCAGGGTAAAGTAGGCGAAGAAGGCGATCACGGAGCCGAAGATCGACAGGTAGAACAGCCCCGCCCAATAGGTAGCGCTGTCGGGCAGGATGACAGCGTCGCCATTGGCCAGTGACCACACCGCCACCATCGAGGCGCCCCACAGCATCGACCAGGCCATCGTCAGCGGCAGGTTGGAACATTGTTCCTTGACCTTGTTGACCACGATGCTGCCGGCCGAAGCGGCCATGGTCGCCGCCAGCGCCAGCACCACGCCGGCGATGAAGTGACCGTTGCCGCCGGTTTGCAGCTCTTGCCAGGCGTCGCCGATCGAATGCCAGAACAGCAGCCCCACACCGACGGTGGCGACCGCGCCGCAGCCCCAGGTACGGCCGCTGATCGCGGTGCCGAAGAAGATGCGGCTCCAGATCGGCGTCCAGAACACCATCAGCGCGAACATCACGGCCACCAGGCCGGAGACGATGTGCTGCTCCGATTCGTAGGTGCAGATATACGAGATGCCGAAGGTCAGCATACCCTGCAGCGCCATCCAGCGATGGGTACGCCAGGGCAGGGCCAGGCGGTCACGGCGCACCAGGCAAATCGTGAACAGGGCGGCTGCAGCCAGGAAGAAACGGTAGGCCACTGACACGGCGGGAGCGGCGTGTCCCAGCTGCAAAGTGATGGCCCAGAAGGTCGAGCCCCAGATGAGCGAGGCGATGATGAAGAGGACGGGAGAGGACATCGCGGGAGTATAGTTCTCCCGCTTGGTTCCTGCCGGCATCTTTAGAGTGGCGGGACGGGTTGATGTATCAAAACCGCAACATCCAATCTCGCCTGGTTGGGCCATCCACGCGTTCAATCCACGGCGATTAATACGCAACCCGTATCCGTCGATATAAAAAACTCAACACAAACAACGGCCCGATCAGCAAGAACCGCAAATCATCAAAAAACGATGGTTTCTTGCCCTCGATATGGTGCCCAATGAACTGCCCGATCCAGGCCAGCACGAACACCGCGATCGAGGTCACCAGCACGGTGCCTTCGGGCAGCATGCTCAGCAGCCCCAGCATCACCGCAGACATCGCCGCCATCCCGAGCGCAAACGCGCGCGACAACGTCATGTAATACACCAGCGCTGCCACCACGACCGCCAGCGCCACCAGCGGATGAACGGCCCACAGGATGCCCAGCAGGCTGAACACGATGGCCGGAATGCAGACGAAGTGAATCAGTTCATTGACGCGATTGCGGTGGCTCTCGGCATAGCGGGCCAGCAAAACGTCGATATCGCGCGGCGTAGAAGAAAATTCCATGACGGCAGTCTCCTTGTTGTTGTACCGACGATTCTACGCCGCCTTCAATCCCCTTGTCCCAACTGCCGGGCTCCCGGCGGCAATGCCGGCACCGGCGCCATGGTATCGGCCGGCTGCAGGCGCAGGTTCGGATGGTTTGCGAACAACTCTGAAATCCATTCGACGAATACCCGCACCTTGGCCGACAAGTGGCGGTTATGGGGGTAGACCACGTGTACCGGCAGCGGATCGCAGCGCCATTCCTCAAGCAGGCGCACCATCTTGCCGGTGGCCAGGTATTCGTTGAGCAGGTAGTCGGTCATATTGATCACGCCCAGGCCCGACAACCCCGCTTCTACATAGGCACTGGAATCGTTCAGGGCGATCACGCCCGGCAGGGTCATTTCGATCCGTTCGCCATCGCGGTTGTAATCCCAGTTCATGATCTTGCCAGTCCTGGCCGAGAAATAATTCACGCAACGGTGGCGTTCCAGATCGCGCGGGTGCATCGGCATGCCATAGCGTTCTACATAGGCGGGCGAGGCAGCGGTCACGAAATTGATCACCCCGACCCGACGCGCGATCAGGCTGGTGTCCACCAGTTCGCCGCCGCGGACGGCGCAATCGACGCCTTCCTCGATCAGGTCGACCGGACGGTCGGTGGTGCCCAGCTCGAGCGTGATGTCCGGGTAGCGCTCGAAAAAGTCGGGCAGGGCAGGAATCAATATCTCTGAGGTCAGGCCGGTCGGCGTATCCACGCGTAGCCGACCGCTAGGGCTGAAGCGATGGCGCGACAGCGATTCCTCGGCGTCGCGCACGTCCGACAGGATACGCACGCAACGCTCATAATAGGCTGCACCGTCCGAGGTCACCGACACATGGCGGGTAGTGCGATGCAATAGTTTGGAGGCAAGCGACGATTCCAGCGCCTGGATCAGGGTCGATACTGTTGCCTTGGGCAACTGCAGGGTTTCGGCGGCGCGCGTGAAGCTGCCGGCATCGACTACTTGCACGAACACTTCCATGGCCTGGAGTTTGTTCATATCTTCTACTTTGGATAAAAATTCAGCGATTGTTCAGCAATCCGAACAATCAATTCGGTATTGCCATCTTTATCTGATTGTAGATGAAGACTATTATGTGTGCATCGCAACAAAGTATTTATCGAAGAAGACGGAGCAGGACCATGAGCCAACGGAACATTCAGGACGGAATTTTTACCACGGTAGCCATCGCTGTCAGCGGCGTCGCACTGGCGGCCCTGCTGTGCACCGATGCCTACTCGCGCGCCGCTGGCGCCGAGGCCCGTGGATTCCATGCGCTGTCCCTGGAAATGCAGATCAGCTGCGCCGGCGATTGCGCCGAGGTTGACCAGCGCATCGTCCAGCTCCAGAAACAGGGAGGCGCCCAGTGAGCGCCGTGCTCGAAGCCGTCGATCGCACCCTGAAGGTGCGCGAGCTCGAGGTCGGTGGCGCCGCCGGCCCGCTGGCCGCGCGCTTGTATGCCGCCGGTCCCGCCATCAAGCGCGACTTGCTGGTGGTGCATTTCCACGGTGGCGGCTTCGATAGCGGCGACCTGAACGAATGCGACGACTTCCTGCGCACCATGGCCGAATGCGACCATCTGCCGCTGGTGCTGGCCTCGACCTATACGCTGGCCACTGCCAGCCCGTTCCCGGCCGCGGTCGAAGATGCCCATGCAGTGCTGCAATGGGCCAAGAAGAACAAGACCAAGCTGGGCTGGAACGGCAAGCTCCTGGTGACGTCCGGCATCGAAGCCGGCGCCAACCTGGCGGCGGTGTGCGCGCTGATGACGCGCGATCGCGGCGGCCCCACCCTGGCAGGCCAGATCCTGGTGATGCCGATGCTCGACCCGGCCCTGTCCACCGGTTCGATGCGCCAAATGACATATTGCGCCGATCGCGAGAAGGCGGCCACCGTATGCGCGGCCGCCTACCGCGGCTACCTGCCGCATGCCGCTGACCGCTCGCATCCATACGCGGCGCCGCTGCACTCGAGCCGCCTCAAGAACCTCGCGCCGGCCCTGATCCTGTCGGCCGAAGACGATCCATTACGCGACGAGGCTGAACAATACGGCGCCAAGCTGATCAACGCCGGCATCTGTACCACGGTGCGCCGCATGGCCGCACCAGACCTGCAAGATCCGAATGGGCGCAACGAATGTGCCTGCAAGGTGCAGGCGATGCTCGAAATCTCCAGCTTCCTCGCGCGGCTGGAGGGGCGCGGGGGCGCCTGACCACCTCAGCACCAATGCCTACCTGAAGCCTGGCACGACTGCCGGGCAAGCAATCGCAATGTAAGACACCGTGCCAGGGGCACTGGTGGGGGAGCCGTTGTAACTGCGTCTTTCGCAGTATTCGCGGGTAAGTAAGTGTCAATCGATAATGGAGGGTCGCCATGAAACACAAGCAGCAGGCACGGGGCCAGCGCTTGCAGGCAGCGCGCGACTGTCCTTAGGGCTAAGCCCGGCGCCACCGGCATGAACTGACCGGTCGCGCTTCACACATCCACTGGAATTTTTTCCACGCCACGGCGTGGAAGGGGCTTCTTTTCGCCAGCGTTTCGCTCGACACGACAAGTCGACGACGCCGGACGGGGTTTTATTGTCTTTTCAATCGTTGCATCTCATCGTTATTAATAAAAGGGTTAATCATGAATAACCAGCCAAAACAGGGCAAATTGCGCGTCATCGTTGCTGCACTGGCCTTCAGTGGCCTGGTCGGCGCCGGGATTACCGGTTGCGCCGACGCCAACAGCAATGACGCGGCCGCCGCCGCACCTGCCGCACCGCCGGTGTCCGCTGCCGTGGTGGTCGAGAAAGCCGTCCTCGAGACCCAGGAATTCTCGGGCCGCCTGGAAGCGATCGACGTGGTCGAGATCCGTTCGCGCGTCTCGGGCTACATCACCGCCGTCAACTTCAAGCCGGGCGCCGAAGTGAAGAAAGGCGACGTATTGTTCGTGATCGACCCGCGTCCTTACCAGGCCGAAGCCGACCGCACCCAGGCCGCCGCCGGTGCCGCCCGTGCCCGTGCCGACCTGGCGCGCCTCGAACTGCAGCGCGCCGATCGCCTGCTGGCCGACAAAGCCATCGCCCAGCGCGAATTCGACGAACGCGACGCCAGCCAGAAGGAGCTCGATGCCAGCGCCCGCGCCGCCGCGGCCGAGCATGAAGCCGCGCGCCTGAACCTGGCCTATACCCGCGTCACCGCACCGATCGACGGCCGCGTCTCGAAAGCCGAGATCACCCTCGGCAACCTGGTCGACGCCACTGCCGTGCTGACCTCGGTCGTGTCGCTGGACCGCATCTACGCCAGCTTCGACGGCGACGAAGACACCTACCTGCGCGTGAGCCGCCGCATCCACAAAGGCGAGGCAGTCGACGTCAAGATCGGCCTGGCCAACGAACAAGGCTTCCCACACACTGGCAAGCTCGAATTCGTCGACAACCAGCTCGACAGCCGCAGCGGCAGCGTGCGCATGCGCGCCACCCTGGCCAACGCCGAGCGCCAGCTGGCCCCAGGCCTGTTCGCCCGCGTGCAGGTCGCCGGCGGTGCGCCAAGCCAGCAGATCCTGATCCAGGACCGCGCCGTCAGCACCGACCAGGACCGCAAGTTCGTGTATGTGGTCGACAAGGAAGGCAAGGCCGAGTACCGCGCCGTCAAGCTCGGACCACTCGACGACAACCTGCGCGTGGTGCGCGAAGGCCTGAAGTCGGGCGAGAAGATCGTCGTCAACGGCCTGCAGCGCGTGCGTCCCGGCGCGCCGATCGCCGCGCAAATCGTGCCGATGGTGGCGCCGGCCGCCGCTGCCGCACCTGCCGCCAAGGGCGACAAGCTGGCGCTGGCCGCAACTGGAGAGTAATCCATCATGAACTTCCCTAAATTCTTTGTCGACAAGCCGATCTTCGCGGCGGTGCTGTCGGTGATCATCTTTGTCGGCGGCCTGATTTCGATCTTCATGCTGCCGGTGTCGGAGTACCCGGAAGTGGTGCCGCCATCGGTGGTGGTGCGCGCCCAGTATCCGGGCGCGAACCCGAAGGTGATCGCCGAGACCGTGGCCACGCCACTCGAAGAACAGATCAACGGTGTCGAGAACATGCTGTACATGTCCTCGCAAAACACTTCGGATGGCGCGCTGGCGCTGACCGTCACCTTCAAGATCGGCACCAACGTCGAGCAGGCCGAGACCGCGGTGCAGAACCGGGTCCAGCGCGCTTTGCCGCGCCTGCCGGAAGAGGTGCGCCAGATCGGTGTGACCACGGTGAAATCGTCACCCAACATCACCATGGTGGTTCACCTGAATTCGCCCAGTGGTCAGTATGACGACCTGTACCTGCGCAACTACGCGGTGCTGAACGTCAAGGACCAGCTGGCGCGCATCAATGGCATGGGCGAGGTGCAGCTGTTCGGTTCCGGCGAATACGCGATGCGGGTCTGGCTCGATCCGCAGAAGGTGGCCGCACGTAACCTGACCGCGGGCGACGTGGTCGAGGCGATCCGCGAACAGAACGTGCAGGTCGCGGCCGGCGTGATCGGCCAGGGTCCGGCCAAGGACGCCGACTTCCAGCTGACCGTCAACACAGTAGGCCGCCTGCAGAGTGTCGAACAGTTTGGCGACATCGTCCTCAAGACCAATGCCGACGGCGGCACCACCCTGCTCAAGGACGTGGCGCGCCTGGAACTCGGTTCGAGCTCCTACGCACTGCGCTCGCTGCTGAACAACAAGTCGGCGGTGGCGATTCCGATCTTCGCCGCCCCTGGCGCCAACGACCTGCAATTGTCAAGCGACGTGCGCGCCACCATGGATGCGCTGGCGGCCGACTTCCCGCAGGGCGTCGAGTATTCGATCGTGTATGACCCAACCCAGTTCGTGCGCGAATCGATCGACTCGGTGGTCAAGACCCTGCTCGAAGCCGTGGTGCTGGTGGCGCTGGTGGTGATCATCTTCCTGCAAACCTGGCGCGCGTCGATCATCCCGCTGCTGGCGGTGCCGGTCTCGGTGGTGGGTACCTTCGCCGTGATGCTGGCTTTCGGCTTCTCGATCAACACCCTGTCGCTGTTCGGCCTGGTGCTGGCGATCGGTATCGTGGTCGATGATGCGATCGTGGTGGTGGAAAACGTCGAACGCAATATCGCCAACGGCCTCACGCCGCGCGATGCGACCATCCAGGCCATGAAAGAAGTGTCCGGCCCGATCATCGCGATCGCGCTGGTGCTGTGCGCCGTGTTCGTGCCGATCGCCTTCGTGGCGGGCCTCACTGGCCAGTTCTATCGCCAGTTCGCCCTGACCATCGCGATTTCGACCGTGATCTCGGCCTTTGTCTCCCTGACCCTGGCGCCAGCGTTGTCGGCCGCGATCCTGCAGCCGCATCACGCGCCGAAGGACCGCCTGACGCGCATGATCGACGCCGTGTTCGGCCGCTTCTTTGCCGTCTTCAACCGCTTCTTTGCCCGTTCGTCCGAGAAGTACGAAGATGGCGTGAAGGGCGTCCTGCGCCGCAAGAGCGCCGCCATCGGTGTCTACCTGGCGCTGGCCGTGGCCGCCGTGTTCATGTTCAAGGCAGTGCCGCCGGGCTTCGTGCCGCAGCAGGACAAGGCCTACCTGATCGGCTTTGCCCAATTGCCTGACGCCGCCTCGCTCGACCGCACCGAAGCCGTGATTCGCCAGATGTCGACCATCGCCCAGGAAATCCCTGGCGTGGAATCGTCGATCGCCTTCCCTGGCCTGTCGATCAATGGCTTCACCAATGCGCCGAACGCCGGCATCGTGTTCACCAGCCTGAAGCCGTTCAAGGACCGCAAGGGCAAGGACATGAGTGCAGACGCCATCGCCGCCGAAATCAACAAGCGCATGGGCGCGGTCGAAGACGCCTTCGTGCTGGTGCTGTCGCCGCCTCCGGTCAATGGCCTGGGCACTACCGGCGGCTTCAAGATGATGATCGAAGACCGTGGCAACGTCGGCTACGACGAGTTGAACAAGGCGGTGCAGGCGCTGCAGGCCCGCGCCTGGCAGACTCCGGAGCTGGCCGGCGTGTTCTCTGGCTTCCAGATCAACGTGCCGCAGCTGTTCGCCGACATCGACCGCGTGAAAGCCAAGCAGCTGGGCGTGCCGCTGTCCGCAATCAACCAGACCTTGCAGGTCAACCTGGGTTCGGTGTACGTGAATGACTTCAACCAGTTCGGCCGTACCTACCAGGTGCGCGTGCAGGCTGACGCCGAGTTCCGTTCGCACCGCGAGCAGATCGAGCAGCTGAAGGTGCGCAGCAACAGCGGCGAAATGATTCCGCTGTCGTCGGTGATGCGCGTGAAGGACACCTATGGTCCGGACCGTGTGACCCGCTACAACGGCTATGTCGCGGCCGAGATGAATGGCGGCGCCGCTCCTGGCGTGTCGTCGGGCCAGGCCCAGGCCATCATGGAACAGATCGCAAAAGAGACGCTGCCGAAGGGCGTGGCGTATGAATGGACCGAGCTGACCTACCAGGACATCCTGTCGGGTAACACCATGATCTATGTGTTCCCGCTGTGCGTGCTGCTGGTGTTCCTGGTGCTGGCCGCCCAGTACGAAAGCTGGACCCTGCCGCTGTCGGTGATCCTGATCGTGCCGATGTCGATCCTGTGCGCGCTGGCCGGTGTCAAGCTGTCCGGTGGCGACAACAATGTGTTCACCCAGATCGCACTGTTCGTGCTGGTGGGATTGGCCTCGAAGAATGCGATCCTGATCGTCGAATTCGCCCGCGAACTCGAAGACCATGGCCGCAGCGTCGTCGACGCCGCACTGGAAGCGAGCCGCCTGCGTCTGCGTCCGATCCTGATGACGTCGATCGCCTTCATCGCCGGCGTGGTGCCGCTGGTGTTCTCGAGCGGTGCCGGCGCCGAGATGCGCCACGCGATCGGTATCGCCGTGTTCTGGGGCATGCTGGGCGTGACCTTCTTCGGCCTGTTCCTGACGCCGCTGTTCTACGTGCTGCTGCGCATGCTGGCCAAGCGCTTTGAAAAACCTGCGAAGGCGCCCGCCGTGGCGCACAGCACGGAAGGAGTACATTGAGATGAATAATCCATTCATTCGACGCGGCGTCGCGCCGTTGTTAAGCCCATTATTGGCAGCCCTGTTGCTGACTGCCTGCGCCACGCCCGATTTCGTGCAGCCGCAAGTGGCTACCCCGACCGCCTTCCGCGAGTCGCAGGCGCCGAAAGCGGCCGACGTGGAAGTGGCCGGCATCGACGGCGCGCGCTGGAAGCCGGCGCAGCCGGCCGAGCAGCAGCCGCGCGGCCAGTGGTGGCTGGCCTTCAACGACCCGGCACTCACCGCGTTGATCGAAGAAGCCGCCGCCAACAACGCCAACCTGTCGGTCGCAGCCAGCCGCGTTAAGCAGGCAAGGGCGATCGCCGGCATCGCCGAAGCCGATCGCATCCCGCAAGTGGGGATCGGCATCGGCGCCCAGCGCTCGCGCCTGTCGGCGCTGGAATCGAACCTGCCGCAGGGCACCGACACCGAAGCGCGCAACAGCTATACGGCGCGTTTGTCGGCCAGTTATGAGGTCGACCTGTTCGGCCGCGTAGCGGCCGGCGTGTCGGCGGCGCGCGGCGACGCGGCAACCTCCGAGGCGAACTTCCGCTCGGTGCTGCTGGCACTGCAGGCCGACGTGGCCCAGACCTATTTCAGGCTGCGCACGCTGGACGCCGAACTGGTGACGGTGGACCAGACCGTGCGCCTGCGTGAAGAAAGCGTGGGCGTCACCCAGCGCCGCTTCGACCTGGGCGATATCGGCGAATTCGACCTGTCGCGTGCCCGCACCGAGCTGGCCACGGCGCGCGCCGAGGCAATCGGCGTGCAGCGCCAGCGCGCCACGACCGAGCATGCACTGGCTGTGTTGCTGGGCAAACCGGCGGCCGACTACGTGGCCGGCCCGAGCCCGCTGCTCGATTCGAGCCTGATGCCGGCAATCCCGGCCGGGCTGCCATCGACCTTGCTCGAGCGCCGTCCCGACATCGTCGCCGCCCAGCGTGCGATGGAAGCGTCGAATGCCCGCATCGGCGTGGCGCGCGGCGCCATGTTCCCGGCGCTGACCATCAGCGCCGATGGCGGCGGGGTGGGTGGCGTGTTCTCCGAAGTCTTCAAATGGAGCAGCCGTTCGTGGGTGATCGGCGCGCTGGCGTCGATGCCGCTGATCGACGGTGGCCGCAATCGCAACAACGTCGTGCGCAGCGAAGCGGCGCTCGAGGAATCGGTCGGTACCTACCGCCAGAGCGTGCTGGTGGCGTTCGCGGAAGTCGAGGACAACCTGTCCGGCCTGCGCGTCCTGGCTGGCCAGTCGGCGCAGATCGACGCCGCCGTGGTGTCGGCGCGCCGTTCGGCCGACCTGGCGCAGAAGCTGTATGACGCGGGGCGGTCGAGCTATCTGGAACTGCTCGATGCGCAGCGTAACCTGGCGGCGGTGGAGCGTGGCGCGGTGCAGCTGCGCGGCGATCGTGCACTGACCACCGTGGCGTTGATTCGTTCGCTCGGCGGTGGCTGGGATGCGCCGCAGGCGGGTGCTACGACGTTGGCGCAGCGCTGATCCGCTGAGCTGACTGGAGCAGGTGTTTTGCCCTTTGCGGTGGTACGTGTGAGCGTGCCGCCGCTTTTTTCATGGCGCTTGCTTTATGGGCATTGAGTGTCAGGTCGAGTGTGAACGAGCGCTACAATGCCGACATGCAGAATGCAACTGTCTCCACTCTCACCGGCCTGGCGCCGGTGCTCGACGTCCGAGTGCGTATCCTCGTCCTGGGCAGCTTCCCTGGCGCGGCATCGCTCGCGGCTGGCCAGTATTATGCGCATCCGCGCAATCAATTCTGGCGTCTTGTTTCGAACGTCGTGCACGACGACCTGGCGGCACTACCTTATGCTCAACGTCTGCCGCGTCTGCTGACCCATGGCGTCGGGCTGTGGGACGTGCTGGGAGAGTGTGAGCGGATCGGCAGCCTGGATTCCTCAATTCGCAAACCGGCGGCCAATGACTTCGATCGTCTGCGCCAACTTTGTCCTCTACTGCAAACCGTGGGCTTCAATGGCCAAGCCTCCGGCAAGTTCGCACCGCAATTTACTGCCGCTGGCTATCGCACCTTGATACTGCCGTCGAGCTCACCAGCGCATATGACGATGTCGTTCGAGCAGAAGCTCGAAGTGTGGCGAGGCCTGCGCCGCGGCGAATAAACTGGCTTTTTGACGTCGCCACTATTGCTGGTCGGTCAGGGAGATTGTTTTATCAGATACTATTCTCACATGATGAAGATTTTTAAGAAATCGCTGACTGCTTCGGCTTTGGTCACACTGTCACTGCTGTCGATAGCTTCTTCAGCATTGGCGGTTGAAAAGATTGCCAACTTACCCAGCCCGGAAGAGGTAAAGTTTGTAACACTTGCATTTTATGGACTCCATATCGATACCTATGTGCCTGTCACAGAGGAGCAACTTTTTAGAAATGGTTGTATTTATGTGACCGAGTCAGGTTCCGAAAAAAACCTGGAGTTGCTGAAAATTCTGCACGAGGGTATTACCTTGTCGGAGACAGGGCCGCACCGGTTCCGTTTGCGTAATGCGATCACTTTACAACTGAAGGATAACTCGGTGCTTAACCTGCTCATCAGCGACGCGGGTAACCGAACTCCAGGTGTGTTCGGCACCGCCGATAATGAAGCGAATAATGCGCAGGGCTTCTTGTTATCGAATGAGGCAATGTTGAAATCGCTCAGGACGTGGGCGCGTGAAAATCTTAAACCACATCAATCAAACGATCACTGTTATTAATCTCGTTTAATTTGCATGCGTGTGTTCAGCAATTCGCTATCGCGCCCTGGCGCCAGGTCAGCTTTCAGGATCGTAGTAGAACTCGCCAGGCATCGGTGCTTCAGCCCTACGACGAACGACGGCGCGCAAAATCGACCTGCCTTCGAAAATTTTTTCTGCCAAGCGATCAGCGAATACGCGTCCCCGTCTCCGCCACCTTGCGCAAATGCGCCAGCTTGGCCGAATACACCTCGCGCATATCCCCGCGCGTGCTGTGATCGACCGCCAGTGCGATGTGTTCGTGCGCATCGCCCAGGTGCCCCAGTTTGAGGTGCGCGATCCCCAGCCAGAACCTGAACTCGTCGTTGTACGGCGCCCGCTTCACCTCACGTTCGAAGTGCGTCATGGCCGCGTCGAAGTTGCCGGCCTTGAGCGCCAGCATACCCATATCGAAATAGTGATACGGCGGCGTCGGTTCGATCGAGGCGATCCGTTTGGCCAGCGCCTGTGCTTCTTGCGTCCGACCAAGCGCCAGCAGTAGCGGTTCAAGGTTGCGCAGGACTGCCAGGTTCTCGGGCTCGCGGGTGAGCGCGGCCTGGAATACACGCTCGGCCAGCACCGGTTCTCCATGGCGCTGGTAGATCACGGCCAGCGTATTGAGCACGGTCGCCGTCCCCGGGCGAGCCTCCACCGCCGCACGCGCCCACCAGTAGGCGTCATCGAGGCGACCCTGCACCAGCGCCTCGGCGGCGCGGTTGTTCAGGTATAGCGCGACAACGTCTTCTTCGTCCAGTTCGCGGGTGCGCAGGCTTGCCGCTTCATCGCGTGGAATGAAGTCCACCACCAGCACCCGCTGCAGATCGTAGCCGCGCACCGCGTCGGTCGGCCGCTCGCCCAGGCCGATATTGATATGGGCGCTCGACAGGTAGATGCCGGCGGTGCGGCTCCAGCTGTTCTCGACCTCGACGCTGCGGAAATGCACCGGCATCCCGAGCTCCTTGGCGAAGGCGGCGGTCATGATGACCAGCGACAGGCAGTTGCCCGTCCTCGCTTCGTAGGTTTCGCTGGCGATGCGTGTGGTGCGCGACTCGTATTCCAGCTTCAGGTCGGTCTTGCTGTACAGCGCGTCGAGCAGGCCGTGGCGCATGCCTTTGGCGCGCAGGCGCTGGTTGAAGGCGGTGCTGTGCAGGTAGTCGCGCATCCTGGGACTGAGCGTGAACAGGTCCTGCGCGCCGACCGGTTCGGACGGTGGCGTGAAACGCTCATCGGCGAACAGCGCCAATGGTGCGGAAGGGGAGGGTGTGGTGCTGGCGCAACCGCCCAGCGTCAGGACCAGGGACAGCAATCCGGTCACGAGGGTCTTCATGTCACCTCCTTGCGCGCAAGGTATTTACAGGTGAAGTATCCGCCCCTGTCAGGCAGAAGTCAAAGACACTCAGTCTTCGTGAAAAGCTTCCAGCAGTTCGTCCAGGATCTCGGCGGTTTCTTCGTCGGACAAACCAAGATAGGCGCAGGCCGCGACGCCGCCCTTGTTCCACTCGTTCGACTCGGCGTGGCCCTGGTAGCGGCAGATCGCGTTCTCTGCCAGCAGCGACAGCGCCACCAGCGAGCGCACCGGCGCGGCGGTGGTGGCATCGTCGATCACGGCGTAGTCATGGTGATGCAGGATCGCCCACGCGACGTGATCCGACAGGCCCCAGTTACGCGCCAGCAGGCAGCCGATGGCGGCGTGGCTGGTGTCGTGGCGCTCCACCTCGAGCGCGGTGAAGGGGCGCGTCGCCTCCATCGAGGCCGCGCCGTAGGTCACGTCGTAATCCTTGAAACGCTCCATCAGCAGCGGCACGCCGGTATCGCAGAACAGGCCGAAGGTGTGGGCCACATCCAGCTCGCCCATGCGCAGGCGGCGCGACAGGAATACCATCGCATGCGCGCGGCGGGTCGAGATGTCCCAGAAGCTGGCCAGGGCCGCGCTGTTGGCGGGAATCGCGCGCCGCGCCAGCAGGCCGGTCATCATGGCCGCTACCTGGTTGATGCCCAGGAACAGGATCGCCTGCTCGACCGACTTGGCCTTGCGCCGGCCGCCATAGATGGCCGAATTGGCAAGCTTGAGCAAGGCGCCGGACATGCCGACATCGCTCGCCACGATCTTGCCGATGGCGTCGAGCGAAGGATCTTCGGCCGTCAGTTCGCGCTGCAGGTCGGCGAGCAGGCTCGGCCGCGGCGGGATGCGGATCGACTTGATCAGGGCATCGACCTGGTCGATTTGCGGGATGGGCTCGACGACGGTGTTCATGGAAGTTGGAGGCGCGAGTGTGCTTCGCGGAAATGCGGGGGACGTCGTCACTATACCCGAGTCATTTCGATATTGCAGCAAGGCAATGTCATTCTTACCCTATGGTTGTATCAATTTCACCAAAACGACGGGTGGTACTGACCCGCGCTAGAATCGGGCCATGGTGATTTCTACAATGGCAGGGATCGATTTTTCGGCGCCGGCCGAAACGGTTGCGCGGCAACTGATCGGTGTGACGGTGCTGGTGGACGGTGTTGGCGGGCGCATCGTCGAGACCGAAGCCTACGACCACGAAGACCCGGCTTCGCATGCCTTTTCGGGGCCGACCGAGCGCAATGCGGCGATGTTCGGACCGCCCGCGCATGCCTATGTGTACAGGTCGTATGGCATTCACTGGTGCCTGAATTTCGTGTGCCAGGAGGCCGGTCATGGCGCCGGAGTGCTGATCCGCGCGCTCGAGCCGGTGGCGGGGCTGGACGTGATGCGCCTGCGGCGCGATGCGCAGGACGAGCGCCTGCTGTGCTCCGGGCCGGGCAAGTTGTGCCAGGCGCTGGGTGTGACGCGTGCGCATAACGGCATGGCCCTGTCGCAGGCGCCATTCGAATTGCTGCCGGCGCAGGCGGGGTTGGCGCTGGTGGCCGGGCCGCGGATCGGGATTTCGAAGGCGGTCGATGTGCGGTGGCGCTTCGGCCTGGCCGGCTCCAGGTTCGTGAGTCGGCCGTTCCGCTAGGCGCGCCGCCGCGTCGATGCCGCAGGCAGGGCGCGCATGGCAGCGCTGCGCATCGCACTGCCGGCAATGCGGCGCTCGCCCACACCCTGGAAGCCGGCGTCGAGCGTCTCTTCAGCGCCCGGCCCCTGCTGAACTCCACCGATCGCCCCGTCCGCATCGAGGTCGGGCGCGATGCGGAAGATCGCCACCGCCCTGGCCAGGTTGACGGTCTGCTCGTGCAGGCTCTCGGCCGCCGCCGCGGCCTGTTCGACCAGGGCCGCGTTCTGCTGGGTCATGCCGTCCATCTGCCCGACCGCGCGATTGACCTCGGCGATGCCGTCGGCCTGCTCGGTGCTGGCGACGCTGATGCGGCCGATGATGTCGTTCACCTGGCGCACCGAGGACACGATGTCGCCCATGCTGGCGCCGGCTTCGCTGACCGAGGCGTTGCCGCGTTCGATGATGCTCACCGAATCGGCGATCAGGCCCTTGATCTCCTTGGCCGCCGCCGCCGAGCGCTGGGCCAGCGTGCGCACTTCGGATGCCACCACGGCGAACCCGCGACCCTGTTCGCCGGCGCGCGCCGCCTCCACCGCCGCGTTCAGGGCCAGGATATTGGTCTGGAACGAGATGCCGTCGATCACGCCGATGATCTCGACGATCTTGCGCGAGCTGGCCTGGATCGATTCCATTGTCGTCACCGCCTGCTGCACTGCCTGGCCGCCGCGCGAGGCCAGTTGCGCTGCGTCGGCCGCCAGTTCGGACGCCTGGCGCGCATTGCTGGCGTTGTCCTTGACCGCCGTGGTCAGGGTCTCCATGGTGCTGGCGGTCTGCTCGAGCGAGCCGGCCTGCATTTCGGTGCGGGTCGACAGGTCGAGGTTGCCGCTGGCGATTTCCTGCGACGCCGTGTCGATCGAGCGCACCGCGTTCATCACGCTGTGCAGGGCGGCGTTCAGGCGCGCAATGGTGTGGTCGAGGGCGCGCGCGGTGTCGTCGATCTCGTCGCGTCCCTGCGCCTTGAGCGGTGGCGCGTCGAGCCGGCCCTCGGCCAGTTCCCCGACCGTGTGCGCGATCGAGTTGATCCCGGCCAGCATCGAGCGCCGCACCAGCATCGTCACCACCAATGACAGCCCGATCGACAGCAGCACCAGGCCGGCCATGGTCCAACCGAGGCTGCGAAATTCCGCCTTGGCGGCGGCGTGGGCGTCCTCGCTCATTGTCTTTTCGAGCTGCGCCAGGCGAGTCAGTTCGGCGTCGAGGGCGACAAACTGCTGCTCGGCCTTCTGCATCGAATTGGTGGCGATCGACTGGTCGACCTGCGCCATCTCGATGGTCTCGCCGATCGCCTTGCGGTAGCGCGCCAGTGCCGCCTGTGACGCATCGATCGGCGCGCGTTCATCCGCTTCGGCGCCCTGGGCGAACTTGCCCAGCTTGTCGCCGATGGCGGCGTGCTTGCGCCCGATATCGGTCGTCAGGGCCGTCAGCCGGTCCTGGGCGAAGCTGCCATTGACCCAGGCCAGCAGCTGATACGCATTGGCGTGCGCGAAGCGCGCCTCGCCGGCCACGTCGGCCACCGCCTGCAGGCGCGCCGCGCGCACCTGCACCATGTGTTCGAGCGAAGCGTTCTGGCGCACCATGCCGTAGTAGGCGGCCGCCGAAAGCAGGGTCAGCAGGACGAGCACGAGTCCCGGGGCCAGCAGCAGTTTCTGGCCGATCCGCAGTTTGTTCAGCATGGGAGTCACTCCGTGAGAGATGGCCGTCCGCCATGCCATCGCACCCGGAGCAGCCGTCGTCCCCGCGGAGCGGGGACCCAAGTTTGCCAGCACCAAGATGGCGCCAGCCGACAATCACTTCTTGTAAATCCCCGCCTCCAGCACCACGTCATCGACCCGCAGGATGTAGGTGGTTTTCGGTTCGATCTTGCCGGTGGTCGGATTCTTGTACTGGTAATCGACCCAGCCCTTGCCCTTGGCCGCGGCCAGCTCGATGATCTCGCGCCGGTATTTCTTGCCGTTGGCATCGGGCACATCGGTCAGGTCCTTGCCGACGATGGATGGGTTATAGGGGTGGGCGAGCACGATGCCGGTTTTGACATCGCGCAAGTCAACGTACAGCGCACCCTGGACGAAGTTCGGGTCCTTGGCGTTAATGAGCCGCATCATCTCGGCCTTGCCTTTGGCCTTGATCACGGCAGCGCCGCGCTCGGCCATCGCAATGGCATCCCTTTCGGTCGGTTCATTGGCCAGTGCGGTCGTGGCGGCCAGCCCCAGGCAGAGGGCGGCAGCGGTGGCGATCATCTTCATCGGGTTTCCTTTCGTGTATGTACTTATAGGATATTTCTCAAGTGCACGCACTAATGTACCCAGCCGCGGGGGTGCCGAATTGCGTTCGCACAAGGGCAGGGACCGAGGATCGTCCGCGTTGCGTCCTTGCCTCATTTTTTCCTACGACGACTCAGGTTTGTCGCAGTCCCGGTGTCAGAAACAGTCTGATTGATTATCGGCAATTGCTGTTGCATGGAGGCTTCTAACATGGGTGCTTCTCGGCAACCTGCCGCCTGTCCCTCCTCATCTCCTGGAGAATTCTCGTGACCACGACTGCATCGACGCCCTCCAAGTTCAAGCCATACACGCGCCAATCGATTGTCACCGCGCGCCAATGGGAATGGCTCACGCCCGAGCTGCAGGAAGCCGTACAAGTGGTATCCCACGTGCTGCCGTTTCGCACCAACGCCTATGTGATGGATGAGCTGATCGACTGGAAGCGCGTGCCCGACGATCCGATCTATCGCCTGACCTTCCCGCACCGCGACATGCTGCCGGCCCAGGAGTACGAACAGCTGCGCGAGCTGGTGCTGGTCAAGAAGGACGATGCCGCCATCGCGCGCCTGGTGCACGACATCCGTATGCGCATGAATCCGCACCCGGCCGGCCAGATGACCCACAACGTGCCGCGCGTGAACGATGCGCCGCTGCGCGGCCTGCAGCACAAGTACCTGTATCGTTGTAAAACACCCTTCAAGTTGTTGTTTATTTGCTCTGCATACCTGTAATTACGTAGGCATGGAATACTGGCAGTATGCCTACGAACCTGCCACTTGCCCCGGTCAGCAGCGTTGCGATCCTTGCCGCTGCCGTGGAACTGCAACGCATACACGGAACCGAATTCGCTGCTCGCTTCCTTGAACCGTATTGCTTCGATGTTCAGGTAGTAGAAGAGCTACTACAGGTTACGTATGCAAACAAAAGTTTACTTAGCTAAGCAAATGTCTTTGATTGATCCCTTTTTATCTATGGAAATTTGACGATGCTTACTAGGAGATTCCCCCCGATTTCTGTGTTTTAGCGTAATAAAAACTTGCACAATCTATTGACAGGCGCAGATAAATGTGATCCGCTATTGACTTTTAGCGGAAGTAGTGATAGAATGGCTTCATTGATTGATAGAGCTTCGTTAGAAGCAATGTTCTGTGGAACCTCCTACTTCGGAGGTTTTTTTCGTTTACATATATACATAAGGAGAATGAAAATGTTTGTTCATTCCAAGCTACACCCAGCGTTTGGGGGCCGAACAAGACCAGCGTTGTACTACGCTGAAATCCGGGCTGCTATCGCTGCATTGCGCCCCGCAACATCCCTGCGAGAGATCGCAGAAGCCCTGAATCGTGCTGGCCTGCGAACTGCCCGCGATCTGGAATGGAACAAAACTCGCATCGTCGCATTCCTACGCGACAATCGCACAGCATAATTAAGGAGTCATATGACCAAATCAAGTAAGACAGCAGTGACAGCCAAGGGTGCAGTATCGCTTGCGCTGCCAACCGAAGTAGTCGAATCCACGGTAGCCCCCGAAGGCAAGCCAACAGCAATTGAACTGGTCGGGCCGATTGCGCACGTTCTGGCCCAAGTGACAGCATTGAGCCGACTTGGCTTTACCGTAAATACAGAGGCCATGCCGAGCATGTTCCCCACTACAGGTTACGCTATGGTTGTGATGATCACCGGCGATCCAGACCCAGCCATGGCACTAGAAGCTAATCGAGCTATGCGGGACGCACTGTCCCGTGAGCAGTTCGCTGTGTTGGATGCGACGAAGCGAGCCGAGGCAGCTGCGAAGGAGCATGAACAGCAAGCCGCGAGAGAAGCTGCTAAAGCCGCACTCGCCGTCCAGATCGCAGCACAGCAGGAATCGCTTCGTCGGCTTCAAGCCACGCTTGCCGCCGCTTAACACCCGCCTTACCGCTGCCCGGTAACGGGTACGCACCATCGGCCATCCGGCCAACAGTAATATCTTTCAGACGCTAATTGAATCGTTTCACCCGATAGGGTTGTCACGCCTATACGCCGCGTCTGGTTTTCAAACTAATAGAGGAAGTAATAATAATGAACAACGAATGCGGCGTTAGTCGCGCCTGTCGATTAAGTAAGCCGGTCCAATTTTCCATCGGAGGCGATTGTGCAGAGTAAGCCAGTTTCAATTCCGCACACCCGCCGCCAACGCATCGTATCCCAATCAGGTGACGTACTAGAAAGAGCTTACATTTTCCTACCGCCACAGGTTTGGGAAGCCTTGACTTGGCTTTGTGCAGCAAAGGGCCATAGCGGCTCGAAAGTAATCGAATCGCTTATCGAAACCGCCAGTCGTGGCAAACTAAAGGATAATAACAATGACGCAATTAACGCTTGTAAAGAATAATGCCGTAGCGGAAGCGCCATCGGAACCAGCAGCAAAATACTCTACGTCAGAGCGGGAATTGATTGAACAGTACCAAGCTAAACTTGCACTTGGACGGTATTTTAAATACCACACTGGTAGTCACCCGTTCGCACGCATTCTATCAGGAGATAGCCCGACAGAGCCTCTGCCAATGGCATTCTTGGTAGACGACTTTATCGACTTCTGTAGAGAACACGGTCGGCCTGTGCCTAATCCGCTACCGAGTGCACCGTACCTGGCCTACGGCCTTGAGACTGTTACCGGCACAATCTTCAAGCCTAAAGGCGCGTCGCTGATTCGGTCAAAGGGTTCCCGCCATAAGTACGTGAATACATTTAAAGCGTTTGTACCGGAGTATCCGCCACTACCACTCTCACCGCATTTCCACAAACTCTGGGAGTGCCTTTTTCCAGACCCGGTGGAGCGGCACACGATGCTGCAATATGTTGGGCAAATGATCCAGTTCCCCGAACTCCGGCCGTCGTGGCACCCTATGCTGTTGTCGGTAACTGGCACTGGCAAAGGTTTTCTTTTTGACTCGATTTTGACCCCGCTGTTGTGTGGTCAGACCCGCTTACTAAAGAAGTATTCAGAACTCACTGGCAGATTCGCTAACGTAATGCAAGGGACGATCTTGATCCAGCTAGACGACTGCAAGTCAAAACGTGCTGACGTTCAGACTCAATTAAAGTCATTGATGTCAGAAGAACGTGTAATGGTTGAAGAAAAGAATATGGCCGCTGGCATGGTGACTACCTACACCCGCATATTCCTTGCTAGCAATGAGGAAGTGCCTTTGGATATCGATGATACAGATCGGAGGTGGTACATTCCGAAGCGTATGCAATATTCAAATGGCCTGACAGGCGATGAGGGCCGTAAGGAACGCAAGAATAACGTAATTCAACCTCTTGCTGATTGGCTGAAGCTGGATGGTGCACTTGAGGCTATCCACGAATTCTTTATGACTTATCCGCTTGATGGATTCGATGCGAAATCGCCACCAATGACAGATACGCTATATGAACAGATTGCAAAGTCTGTAACCGTTGAGCAGAGCTTCACAGTTGATTTTCTATCAGCCCACGCAATAAAGGTTGTCAAGTCGGAAGAATTGAGTAAGGCATTCTCGGATGCTGGGATGAATAAGCCCAGCTATCAAGCTATCGGCAAATTGTTTAGATTCGCAGATTATCGGCAAGAGTTGTTTACGTGTGGAGGCAGCAAATCACGCTGGTGGCTACCCGTTACCATGACGAAGATTGAAGCTCTAGCCATTATCGAATCCCAGCCTGCGTACTAGAACGGACGCAGAACGGACGCGGAACAGACGCAGAACAGACGCCCTCATAGGGGGAACGGACAGAACGGACGGCTATCAAATTACTTCTAATAATGAGTAGCCGTCCCCGAAAGGAGTATTAAATATGAGCATTACATCTAAAGCAGAACTCGCATCGTTGGCTAAATTCGCCAAGTTGCCGTTCGATATCAAACCGACCCAGACATTCGCCCCGCTGCTGTCGAGCAGCTACCGGGACGGTGCGGGCGTGGAGCAAACCGGAAAACCGGATGCGGTATGCGTACAAGCCCGTAGCTTCACCTTCATCGAGAACAAGTCGAGCAAATTGAACCACCACGTTGACAAACAGAGTAGCTGGTGGGCCTTGCAACAGGAATACACGTTCAGGATGCACGACGGCCGTGACAAGAAATACAACTTCCTTACCGAACACTTCTTCCGCACCAACCCCGTATTCCTGAAAGACCATGCTTGGAACCAAAGCTTGTTCAAGGTCGCTGCCATGCAAGCGCAGTACGGTTGGGAACGATACGTTGTCTGCTTCACTAGGAACCCGTCATCAGCCGACGCACAGCGTTACGTCGAAGCTGGCCTTGTGTTCTGTACAGACGCCAGCCTTGAGCAGATGCTAAGCGTCATCGACCTTGCCGCCCACGGCATCTACTACCCCTTTTGTCTGGATGCCCGCCACAGCGGCTACACGGTCACGGTCAACCCGACACCCGACCCGGAGCATGAAGGATTGACCCCGGAGCAGATTGCCCTGGACCGCCGTGCCAAGTACGAAGCCGTCATCGCTTCCCTGCACGCCGACGATGGATCGGATTGCGATTATTTCTGATAGCCTAGCAAAAGCTTAGAGTTCGACTAAATTCGTGGAACAGCTTAAAACAAGTCAAATCGTTTCGCAATGCAATTGATGGTGCATTTAGGCTGTTGTCCAGAGAATTGCTGACTAATTCCGTATCGCTGTTAGACATTCCGTAGGCTGTCCCGAAGACTCGACGGGTAAGACGACTCCTTACGTTATCTCCGAGCAAGAGTTTCATATTGAGGCGATGATAAGCAAATCCAAGAAAGACTACACGGTCAGCTTCATTCACGCTCCGACGTATTGCGATAATATCACTACTACCGTCATCGGTGCCTTCAGTGAATGTCTTAACTCCTCTTACAAGTTTCATAAGTGAAGAAGCGGTTGGAGTTTCACCGAACTCACTTACTTCTTCATTTGGCGATCGCTCTTTTATCCATGGGAGTCTCCCGACTGTCCCGTATGGGTGATATATCTCAATACCTGAAACTATTGAGGCGGCATTCTCTTGATCGGTTTTGTAAATAGCCATAATCGCGTGCAGCAGGAATTGCTCAATGCACCGATCATAGTTGAATATGATGAAAGCCACGTTACTAAGCCGTTCTTTAAGTTTTGCCAAGTTGCAATCTTCACTCAACAATTGCATAAACGGCACAAGCCAAGCTTTTGAACTCTTATTAAAATCAAGAGAAATCTGCTCACGTGGTTTGTAAAGAGCGCTGTGCGTTTCGGCGGCAAGAATTGCTCGTACAATTGCTAGTTTCCCGCAAACCTCAACTGCTTTATCACCATTGTGATTATGCAGATAATTATCAATCGATAGAGTTAGTGGAAGCGCATTAGCCATATCATCGGCTACGTAGACAGTTCGTTGTAGCCAGACATCTGGAGCGGCTGTCGATCCTGCAATTTTAAGCGCTTGGTATATCTCTCGATTCGCGGTTCGTGGATTTTCGTGATCCTGCCGTGGGAGAATACGGAGCATGTCGCTAATTTGTTTTTTGAGAGTCTCGCCAACGGGAAGACCCATTTCAAAACTAGCTCCGGCCCCTACCACAAAGACTGTCTTCTTATTTTCCAATTGCTACTCCGCGAATTTAGTTTCTGCTTGCGATTTAAATAGTTCAACTACCACGCTCTATTTTCCGCAAGAGCTTGAATGGCCTTTCTGGCAGCTTCTTGTTTTTTCATTCTTGATAATTGCTCTACTTTTGCATCGAGTATTATTTCGATACCGATTCTAACGATAGGAAAGGCGGCCAAACATTCCTGCTCCGATAATTCATGAACGCCTTTACTTAAAATTCCATAAAGTGATCTGTTCTCCACCAGGAAGGATGGAAGGTGTTTGTGCAGTAATTGAATCTTCTCAGCCATTCTTGCTTTATTGAACTCTTCTTCGTCCAGTTTTTCGCCAGTTTCGATCCATGCTTCTGGAGACCTTGCAAGTTGGTGAGCCTCTTCAACTAGCATTTCAAAGATGCGACGCAGGTAGACAAACGATCCAACGCCAACACCATGTGCTGCAAGACCGATAGCTTTAGTCAGTTCTTGAAACTTAGGTTTATCAAGGATACCGCTATATTTTTTAACATCGTATAAGTTAAGTGCAGCGAGCGATGGGAATTGGCCTATCTTCTGCATTGTTCTTCCTGCAACTTTGAACTGGAAATACAACTTGTGTTCTCTGTTTCGTGAGCATATAAATTTCACATCAAAGAGAGGATCATAAGTCCAAGCTTCCGGAGCATGATTCACATTGGAAAGAAGTCTCGTAAAGACGCTATGCGATCCACATTCGGGGCAATACACGTCAAGCGGGGCGTCAGAATATCTAATAAGCCAGCCCTCCACACTATGGTCTGGCGAGAACGTTACTTCTTCGTAAAGGGGAAGCTCGATGTAGAACTGTGCAGGAGTTGGTGGGGAGGCTGCTTGTCTTGTCATCGGATTTATGAATTAAAGAAGGGGAGGCGCTTACGGCTTGTACAACGGGAATTCTACTTCAGGTGGAGTGTTGTAAGGGTGATATAGGATGCTTCTTGCTAGATGCTGTCCAACAAGGCATACATTCCGATCAATCCATCCCGATCGCTCCTAGCCCATGACCTAACTGTACAACAAGTATAAAAGCCGAATTGATAGACAAATTCCAACAAGTCTTATATACTTAATTTACACAATAAGCGAAGGGGCAGGCAGATGAGTACAGGTCAGACGGTGGGATACGTTCGTGTGAGTTCGGTTGGTCAAAACACCGCCCGCCAGCTTGACGGGATGACATTCGATGAAGTGTTTACCGACAAGTGCAGCGGTAGCGATACCAACCGTCCAGCCCTTAAAGCGATGCTGACCCACGTTCGTCGGGGCGACACCGTTGTGGTGCATGAGATTAGCCGCCTTGCCCGTAACACCGCTGACTTGCTCTCCTTGGTTCAGCAGTTGAACGACAAGGGCGTGACCATCAAGTTTGTGAAAGAGGAAATGACGTTCGTTCGCACCGAGTTAGACGGCAACGGTAAGCCTCTCAAGCCGAACCCGATGAACACGATGCTGCTCACCATCATCGGTGCTGTCTCTGCCTTTGAACTTGCGTTGATCAATGAACGCCGTGCCGAAGGCCAAGCCAAAGCACGCGAAGCTGGTAAGCACATGGGGCGTCATGCGAAGCTGACCCCAGAACAAGCGGCCGAAATCCGTAGCCGTGCCGCTGCTGGTGAAAGCAAGACTGAACTTGCTTCCGAGTTCGGCGTTAGCCGTGCCACTCTGTACACCACGCTGAATGCAGGTCAAGTGTCAACTGCGTGAACCAGCGTGCGAGCAGAAAGTAGGCCCGACACTCTAACCGTCGAGCCTACAGCCCATGTGTTGGAGGCTAACTCTGCAATCGGCTTACCCGAGCTATAGCGATACTATGAGCCAACCATGCTAGATAGGCGGTCAAGACCAATGCCCCGCCAGTCGGATATCGCTCGATTGTCTCCATCAGCGTTCCTGCTGCCAGTAGGGCAGGTGCTATGCCGATGGCTTTAACAAGGTTACGCGCTTCTGAAAGCCTGGGCAGGCCAACGCGGCCCTCCTGCGCATCGTAAGATTGTTGCATAAAATCCTTTCTAAGAATCGGTAAGAATCTTCAACAAAACAGTTGAATAATTAAACTACCGGACTTAGACTGGACAGGCGGTGTGAAATCATTTCATGCTTCGCTTCGGTTTGCCAGCCAGTCAAAGTCTCTTTGATCGGTCGCCTGACCGCTGATCCTGTCCTTTCTCAGCAGCAATTGCTGGGTAGTCGCTCATCCAAGCGGGGTCATCACCGAGAGTAGGGGCGCTGGGTCTGCCAACCCGCCTCCTACTCGACGTACCTTTAGCGACAACCAAGTCGCCATCGGATGAACAGATGATAAATCAAGTTGCAAATAAAATTCCCGATTTTGATATAAATATCGGTGGCTATCAGCCCTCTGGCGATGAACAGCTAGCGTTTACAACGACTTACAACAGCTATACGGTGTGGAAGAACTGCATTTTATAGGTGGCCTTCGCCGCAAATCGAGTCGAAGTTGCCGTTCACCGGGGACAAGGCAAGGTAATTAGGCTCGATGCACGATTCTGGGCGGATGCGGACTGAGAAACGGGGTTCTCTTGGAGGTAGCCAGTTAATGCGACTACCGACGTAGTGAAGGAAGGTCTTGCAAGTACGCATCGTCAAGATGAGAAACAAAGGCGCGGAGGTAGATCGCCGCGCATTACGCGATATAGCCGGGATGCCCGGTCAGCTTGTCATCCTCGACATCACCGACCAGGGGAAGCACCGACCGACGAAGGTAGCCCGCCTCCACCAAGGAGAGTTGCTACGGGCCGAGCTACGTGATGTTGGCGTGGTTTGGCTCAATGAAGGTCGGATGACGCTCACCGGCTATGAGCAGATCAACGATGATGATGGTCAAATGGTTGAGTACCGTCAGAGTTGGCTGATTACCTTGGACACAGGACCGGTATTCCCCGAGCTAGCCAAGCGTAAGGTAAGTCCGAACCAATAAGACGCCCACAGACCGGCTAGAACAGCAAGCCAAGGCCACGATGCAACGTCGCTGACGCCACCTTGCCGCTCTCTGTTGGGGCTCTCAGAGTCGCGCTAATGGCTTGTAGATATTTTGCTCTGGAAACAGTCAGGTCTGACCCGACCCCCTACGGCATTAAGCAACCCGCTCGATACTTCAACTTTTTCAGAATCGAAGGGGGTGTTGAATTCCCAGCCCAAGGTGGATTTTTTTTAAGAGCCATTTCAACCACGGGAAGCGACCTTGACAGTTCGTCAACTTCGATGTGGTTCGCCACTACAAACCGGCCTCGCCCATCAACTGTGATGCGGTCACATCCAACGCGCTAGCGATCCTCTTCAACAGCAGCACCGCAATCTCATTCTCTGCCCGTTCAATTCTTCCGAGGTGGCTTCTGTCAGCCTCGGCCAGCAGCGCTAACTGTTCTTGGCTAAGCCCCTTTGCTTGCCTGGCTTTGCGTATTGCTTCCCCAAGAGCGAGCAATACGGGATCGTGTTTGTTGGGTGACAAGTTGGGCATGCCACATGCTCACACCCCGTGGTAAACTTCTCGACGGTTCATGAACCGCAGACAAACCGCTTACCCTGAAAGATGACAATGAAACCTGTACTGCTCGCAATCGCACTGGCACTCTCCGCTGTACCCGCACTTGCCGCAAAACCGAAGGCCAGCACACCGCCTTGCGGTAACGATGTGTGCTTAAAACTTCATCAGCAAGCAAGCATTGCGCTGGCTCAGGCTCGGATTGACGTAATCTTGTTGCGGGAAGAGGAATACCGTAAGAACATCCCAGACGCGGGGATGGCGGTAATGGAGAAGGTAAAAGCTGCTCGCCAAGAAGTGACGCCGCTGTACGCCACCGCATCCAAGTCTGCTGCCGGTAGCCCAGCAGTTGCCACAGCGTTAAAGGACTACATGAAGGTGTGGACCGCTGCTATCAATTCGTATCCGATGCAGACCCTTAAATCCACCCCGGAACGCGAAGCCGAACACCGCAGCTACGAAGCGCGTCTTGCTGATGCTTGGGCAAACGTGCAGGTCGAGGCCGGTATCTAACAGCCGCAGAAGGGGCCTAGGTGCGTTTGTTCAACGCCTCTTGGCCTCTCAGCTATCACCGTGCGGTGCACTCGTCAGGGTCTAATATCGTGTTGGACCAGTCCCATTCTTCAACCTCCTCTAAATGCGTACCTTGGTCGTCCGGGCTGGGCGGCGTCCACGTTGGTTCTGCGTTTTGTCGTCCACAGTCGCTACCTGCAACTGAACCGTTCCATCTAACTCGCCGTGTACCCCTACCGTTTGGCGTGGTAACGACACCGCGATAAACGAACCCGTCACTCGGCTTATCCAGCAGCGTCTTGACGTTCGCTGCGATAGCATTCGACGCCACCAAGTCGGGAATGCCGCCCGAATCGCCTTCAAGCCCCAGACAGCCAATACGGTTCTTGGACACTGCGAATATAGCGCGGGCTTCATCGCCCTGTGTCACCAAGTAGCCGTCCGCGATATGAACCTTGACCCCAAGGCGGTGAAGGAAAGCATTAGCACGCCTACGCATATCTTTATCCTTCATATCGACCTTAGCCCGCACCTCTGCCAAGCTTAACTTGTCACCGCTTCCCGTCAGTTCCGCTTTCAAACGCTCGACCTCTCCGCGAGTAGCAACAACCTTGGTTTCAGCTTGCAACATCAAGTTGGTGAAAGTCTCCGACTCGGGATGCTGTGCTACCTTGTCGGCCAAGATCGCTAGCTTCTCTTGTTCCAGCATTAGCCGTCCCTCTGTTGCCGTCAATTCACGCGACAGGCGGTCTGGATCGGGCATAGCAAAGTGAAGTGCATCCAGTTCACGAAGCATGCATAGGAAGACGTCCTCGCTTTCGTCCAATCTGACATTCCTGGCTCCGTCACACTGCCCGTATCGCTTGTTCGCACACATCAAATACTTGAACTTAGTACGTTGAATGATATGCATGGCGCTACCACACGCCCCACAAAACACCAGCTTCCCCCAAACGTTGAAAGCCGCTGATTGCTTCGGAATCGACCCGGTTTTACGTGCTGTTATAGTGGCATGCGCGGCTTCAAAGGTCGCTACATCTACTACAGCAGGGAAGTAACCGGCGATAGGGTCGCCACCATCCTTCAACGCCAGTTCCCCGATAGCTGCCCGATTCTGGAGAATGGTAAGCACGGCGGTAGTTCCCCATCGCTCTCCCTTGTTAAACGTCCTGTAGCCTTCGGAATTGAGCGCCTGCGAAATTGCCGTGCTTCCCAAGCCCTGTAAGCACAATTCAAAGATGCGGCCCACAGCAAAAGCATGCTCGTTCACGATGTACTTGCCATCTTTGCCAAGCGTAAGCCAGTTGGACACCCGACCGCCGATGTGATGCTTCGACTCCCTTGCCCGCTGAAACCGCTTCGCCCACTCGATCTTGCCAAGGTCGCTTTTCCGTGCGCTCTCCTTATGGGCATTATCAAGATGCAACACAGCTTGTAGAAGCTGCATCGTGTCCCACTCGCTGGTGAATTTCATTTCAGGCCGTAACGTTACCACCATCACGCCAAGTTCAGTTATGCCTGACAGTAAGCTGACCGCCTGCATAGGCTTCATACGCGTAAGCCGGTCAAGGTGCTCAATAATTAAGCAGCATCTGGAGTCGATTTCGCCAGACTTGACGGCGGCAATGAACTCACCAAGCGCCCCGCTATCCGCGTTCGCACCATGGAAGCCACTAACGGCTTCGTCGGCAAATACGCGTTCCGAAAGCTCGACGCCGTTGTCCTTACACCATTTCCGGGCAAGGGTCTGCTGTCGAGCAATTGAGGTTCCCTTTTTCTGGGCGTCGGAACTGTAACGTGAATAAGAATATGACTTCATAGGTGCATATTCTACATACAGAACGATCAGAAGAGGTGCTTTACATCAGCACATGTACAAGGAAACCGTGCTGTTCTTTCCCAGCGCCGGCCAGACCTGCCATGCCTACTGCACCTTCTGTTTCCGCTGGCCGCAATTCGTCGGCATGGATGACATGAAGTTCGATGCGCGCGAATGCGGCGAGCTGGTGGCCTACCTCAAGATGCACCAGGACGTGACCGATGTCCTGATCACCGGCGGCGACCCGATGATCATGAACACGCGCTCGCTCGCCGAGTTCCTCGAGCCGCTGCTGGTGCCCGAGCTTGGCCACATCCAGAACATCCGCATCGGCACCAAGTCGGTCGCCTATTGGCCGCAGCGCTTCGTGTCCGACAAGGACAGCGACGACCTGCTGCGCCTGTTCGAGAAGGTGGTGGCGAGCGGGAAGAACCTGGCCATCATGGGCCACTACAACCACGCGGTCGAGCTGCGCGCGCCGATCGCGCAGCAGGCGGTCAAGCGCATCGTCGGCACCGGCGCCACCCTGCGCATGCAGGGGCCCTTGATCCGTCACATCAACGAAGACCCGAAGAGCTGGGCCGAGCTGTGGACCACCGGCGTGCGCCTGGGCGCCATCCCTTACTACATGTTCGTCGAACGCGACACCGGCCCGCGCGACTACTTCGCGCTGCCGCTGGCGCGCGCCCACGAGATCTTCCAGGAAGCGTATTCGATGGTCTCGGGCCTGTCACGCACGGTGCGCGGGCCGTCGATGAGCGCCTTTCCGGGCAAGGTCGTGATCGACGGCGTGGTCACCATCAACGGCGAAAAGCTGTTCGCGCTGCAGTTCCTGCAGGCGCGCAATCCCGAGTGGGTACGGCGGCCATTCTTCGCCAGGTACGATGCCGATGCGACCTGGCTCGACCACCTGAAACCGGCCTTCGGGCGCGACCGCTTCTTCTTCGAGATGGAAAGTGGCGGCCCGCTGCGCGGGCCCGGCGGACGGGTGATCCCGCTGGTGCCGGCCGGCCAGCGCGGCAACGAAGCCCAGCCCGACGCGGCTTGAGCCTGCCGCGATGCAGCCCGCCAGCAGCCTGGTTTCGCCGGCACCCCTGCGCCTGTCCGGCGTGGGGGTATTTTTCTATGTCTTCCTGCCGTTCGCGCTGGGGCATTACCTGTCTTCGCTGCTGCGCAATGTGAATGCGGTGCTGGCCTCGCACCTGGTGGGCGCGCTGGCGCTCACACCGGGCCAGCTCGGGTTGCTCACCAGCGCGTTCTTCTTCGCCTTCGCCGTGGTCCAACTGCCGGTCGGGATGGCGCTCGACCGCTACGGGCCGCGCCGGGTGCAGGTGGTGATGCTGCTGCTCGCATCCGGCGGCGCGCTGCTGTTCGCGAACTGCAGCAGTTACTACGGTTTGCTGCTGGCGCGCGCCATCATGGGCTGTGGTCTTGGCGGCTGCTTCATGGCGGCGGTCAAGGCGATCTCCACCTGGATCGCGCCCAACCGGCTGCCGTCGGTGCATGGCTACCTGATCGCGGTCGGCGGCATGGGCGCGGCCAGCGCCACCATGCCGGTGCGCGCCGCACTCGACTATACCGACTGGCGCGGCTTGTTCTGCCTGCTGGCGGTGCTGCTGGCCTTCACCGGCCTCTTGATCGCGCTGCTGTACCCAAAGGCCGACGGTCCGGTGGCCCAGCGCGGCCCGCTGCTGCCGGCCCTGAGCGAAGTGTGGCGCGCGCCGAGTTTCAGGGCGGTGGCCTCGCTGGTACTGATCCCGCATGCGGTGTTCTTCGGCGTGCAGGGCTTGTGGATCGGCCGCTGGCTGCTCGATGCTGGTGGCTTTTCCGAACCTGCGGTCGCCTATCTTTTATACCTGGGCATGGCGGCGGTGGTGTTCGGCGCGATCGCGGTCGGCATGGTGACCGAGTGGGCCGGGCGGCGCGGCATGCCCCCGCTTGACGTGGCGGGGGCCGGCATCACCTTCTTCGTGCTGGTGCAGGCGGCTTTCGTGGTCGGCCACCAGCCCAGTTTCGCGATGCTGTCGGTGATGTTCACGCTGGTGGGCACGATCACCGGCATCGAGTACGCGATCGTGGCGCAATCGATGCCGCGCGAATTGACGGGGCGCGCGGCGACTTTCCTGAACCTGCTGATCTTCATCGGCGCCTTCCTGGTGCAGGCCGGCTTCGGGCTGGTGATCGGCTTGTGGACGCCCGATGCCATCGGCCGCGCCCCGCCCGAGGCTTACCGCGCCGCGTTTGCCCTGCTGGTGCTGATCCAGCTGCCCGGCCTGTGGCGTTTCGCGCGCCGGCGCACCAGCCTGGCGTCTGGCCTTGCTCAGCCGTAACGTGCGGGGCAACATTTATTGTCAGATACACTTCCTCCATTCCAACTATGGGGAACGTCATGCGTCATCCACTTCCGCTGCTGTGCGCCGGCGCCGGCATATTCCTGCTGGCGGCCTGCGGCGATAAATCAACCTTGCCGGCGGGCGCCGACGTCGGGCCGCAGCCGATCCTGAAGGCGCCAAACAAGACGCTGATCCCGACCGTGCAGATCGCGCCGGCCAAGGGCTGGTCCGCGAGCATGACGCCGACCCCGGCGCCGGGCCTGGCGGTGAACGCCTTCGCCACCGCGCTCGACCATCCGCGCTGGGTCTATGTGCTGCCCAACGGCGACGTGTTGGTGGCCGAGTCGAATGCACCGGAACGTCCGGCGAAAAAGGGCATCGTCAACTGGGTGCAGGGCAAGGTGATGGCGCGCGCCGGCGCCGGCGTGCCGAGCGCGAACCGTATCAGCCTGTTGCGCGATGCCGACGGCGACGGCGTGGCCGAGTTCAAGCGCGTGTTCATCAAGGACCTGAACTCGCCGTTCGGCATGGCGCTGGTGGGCGATTCGCTGTACGTGGCCAATACCGATGCGGTGCTGCGTTTCCCGTACAAGGAGGGCATGACCGAGATCGTCGACAAGCCGCAGCAGGTGGCGCCGCTGCCGGGCGGGCCGCTGAACCATCACTGGACCAAGAACATCATCGCCAGCAAGGACGGCAGCAAGCTGTACGCCACCACGGGCTCGAACAGCAACGTCGCCGAGAACGGCATCGAGAACGAGAAGGACCGGGCCGCGATCCTGGAGATCGATATCGCGAGCGGCAACACGCGCGTGTTCGCGTCGGGTCTGCGCAACCCGAACGGCATGGCGTGGAATCCGGAGACCGGGGCCTTGTGGACGGTGGTGAACGAGCGCGACCTGATCGGCAGCGACCTGGTGCCCGACTACCTGACCTCGGTGAAGGATGGCGGCTTCTATGGCTGGCCGTACAGCTACTTCGGCAAGAACGTCGATACCCGCGTCAAGCCGCCGCGGCCCGACCTGGTGGAGAAGGCGATCGTGCCCGATTACGCGCTGGGCGCCCACGTGGCCGCGCTGGGACTGGCGTTCTACGAAGGCTCGCTGCTGCCGGCGCAGTACAGGAATGGCGCCATCATCGGCAACCACGGTTCATGGAACCGCAAGCCGCGTTCGGGCTATAACGTGGTGCTGGTGCCGTTCAAGGATGGCATGCCGAATGGGAAACCGGTCGATATGCTGACCGGCTTCGTCAACCAGGATGGCGAGGCGCACGGCCGGCCGGTGGGTGTCGCGGTCGACCGCAAGGGTGCGGTGCTGGTGGCCGACGATGTCGGCAATGCGATCTGGCGCGTGGTGCCGGACCCGGGTTAATTCGCGTGACTGCGCCAACTACCAACGTCGTTCCCGCGAAGGCGGGAACCTAAGCTTGCATGCACTGACACTACGTTTCGCAGTATCGGCAACGTATGAAACTTAGGTTCCCGCCTACGCGGGAACGACGTGGTGAGGGTTGCGTGTCCATTGGCCGGTTACGCGCAACCGGTCACCAATAACACTGGAATCCCGGTCCAGGCAACCGCCACGAACGCCAGCACCGCGCTGGCCGCCGCCACATAATCCATGAACTCGGTCGACCCGGCGCGCAGGCGCTTGCCGGCGACGATGCCGATCCACGCGCAGGCCGCCATGGCCAGCAGCGTGGCGCCCCCCAGCAGCCAGGGATTGGGCCCTTCGGGCCGCCAGGCCCCCGGCGTGCACTGCGCCGCTGCCACGATATAGCTGAAGCCGAAATGCGCGGCCCAGATCAGGAAGGGAAGCGAGGCGCGCGTGGCGCGCCGGAAGAATTGGTCGTCCATGTTCAATCCATCACCAGCAGCAGGCCGCGGATCACCAGCATGGCGGTGATGCCCTGCAGGGTCACGTAATGCCAGATCAGCGCGATATTGTCGCGCGTGGCGCGGTTCTCGGGTTTGACCATGCCGCGCCAGGCGCGCACGCACAGGTAGGGCGCGGCCAGCAGCAGCACGAACAGCATCACGCCCTGGAAGCCGAGCATGATCGAGATCGAGGCGTTCCACGCGTCCTTGGTGCCGTCCAGGTGCACCAGGCGCCAGCTATGCACATCGAGCAGGAAGGCGGCCGTGGTGCAGGCCAGCGCTGCCAGCGTGGTCCAGGCCATGCCGTGGTCCTTCAGGCGTCCGCTGAACCAGACCAGGGCGGAACCCGCCAGCAGCAGCGCGGCGGCGCCGATGGTGTACATCCCGCCAGGCAGCGAGGCGCCCGGCGGCGGGCAGATCTCGAGCCGCATCGAGGTGTGGATATAGGTGTAGGCGAAGGACCAGAAGATCCCGTAGATCACGATCAGCATGATGAAGGTGCCCCACCACGAATGCGAGGCCGCGCCGACCGCGCCGATCGGCAGCTTGATGCCGCCGCCGATCGGGGCCTGCGTCATGTTCACGCTGCGGTCCGATTCCCACAGCCAGCCGATGATCGACGCGATCGCGATGAAGCCGCAAATAAAGGCCAGCACCATCGCCTTCACGGTCAGCAGCAGGAAGAAGCCGGCGGTGCCGGCCGCGCCGATCACGGTCAGCCAGCTGTCGCCCGGCAGGATCATCAGATAGCGTGGCGTCGCGCTCACCGGGCTGGTGGCGATGGTCTCGCGGCGGCCGGTGACGGTGTCGGGCAGGTAATGGCGGCCTTCCTCGACTTCCTTCGACAGGGTTGGCTGGTCCCATAGCGGGTCGTCGGAGGTGATGATCGGGATGCTGCGGTTGCCATAGTCTTCGGATGGCAGCCACTCGAGCGTGGCCGCATTCCATGGATTGCCCACATCCTTGGTTGGACGGCGCAGGGTGCGGGTGGCGTCGATGATCATGACCACGATGCCGAGCGCGAACATGAAGGCGCCGACGGTCGACAGCATATTGAGCCAGTCCCAACCCATCTCGTGCGAGTAGGTATAGACCCGGCGCGGCATGCCGTACAGGCCCGTGATGTGCATCGGGAAGAAGGTGATATTGAAGCCGCCGAACAGCAGCCAGAAAATCCACTTGGCCCAGCGCTCGGACATCTGGTTGCCGTTGACCAGCGGCAGCCAGTAATAGATGGCGGCGAACACCGGGAACACCATGCCGCCGATCAGCACGTAGTGCAGGTGGGCCACGATGAAATAGGTATCGTGCACCTGCCAGTCGAACGGGATCACGGCCACCATCACCCCGGTCAGCCCGCCCAGCACGAAGATGAACATGAAGCCGAGCATGAACAGGGTCGGCGCATTCATCTTGATGCGCCCGCTCCACAGGGTGGCGATCCAGCCGAATACCTGGATGCCGGTCGGGATCGCGACCGCCATGCTGGCCGCCGAGATCAGGCTCATCTCGAGCACCCCGAGGCCGGCGGTGAACATGTGGTGGGCCCACAGGCCAAAGCTGAAGATGCCGACGCCGACCAGCGCCACCACGATCACGCGCCGCCCCACCAGGCGGTTCTGGGCGATGGTCGGGATCATGGTGGAGATCATGCCGGCCGCCGGCAGGAAGATGATGTACACCTCGGGGTGGCCGAAGAACCAGAACAGGTGCTGCCAGATCAGCGGATCGCCGCCGCGCTCGGGATCGAAGATCGGCATGTTCAGCGCGCGCTCGAGTTCCAGCAAGGCCGTACCGGCGATCACGGCCGGGAAGGCGATGATGATCATCACGCCCACCACCAGCATCGCCCAGGCGTACACCGGCATGCGGCGCAGCGTCATGCCCGGCGCGCGGGTGAACAGGATGCCGACGATCAGTTCGATCGCGCCGGCGATCGCCGAAATCTCGATGAAGCCGATCCCCAGCAACCAGAAGTCGGCGTTCAGGCCGGGCGAATACTTCATGCCGGTCAGCGGCGGATACATGAACCAGCCGCCGTCCGGCGCCAGGCCCCAGAACAGGGTGCAGAAAAAGGCCAGGCCGCCGAAGGCATAGGCCCAGAAGGCGTAGGCCGACAAGCGCGGGAAGGGTAGATCGCGCGCGCCCAGCATATTGGGCAGCAGGTAGACCGCGATCGCCTCGACGATCGGGATCGCGAACAGGAACATCATCACGGTGCCGTGCATCGTGAAGATCTGGTTATAGGTGCTGGCCGCCACCAGGTCGTTGTCCGGCACCGCCAGCTGCACCCGCATGATCAGGGCCAGGATGCCGGCCAGGATGAAGAATAGGATCGCGGTGCCGATGTATAGCAGGCCGATATTGGTGTTGTTGACCGACTTGAAGAAGCGCCAGCCGCGCGGCGTTTCCCAGATTTCTTCGAGGCGGGTCAGTTCCAGCGGCGGGCGTGGCAGGGGATTCGGTAAATCGTCGTTCAGGGTAGCGTCGCGCGTCGTCATTTCAGGTGCTCGAGGTAGGTGGCCATTGCGCGCAGGGTCTCGCCGTCCAGGTCCGGGGTGGGCGGCATGAACACGCCCGGCTTGATGGCTTGCGGGTCGGCGATCCAGCCGGCCAGCGTGCCGCGGTGATTGCGCAGGGTGCCGGCCGCGATCTCGCGGCGGCTGCCGATGTGGGTCAGGTCGGGGCCCAGGCGCGAGGTGTCGACAATCCGGTTTTCATCCAGGTGCGGCGCGACGTCGGTCACGCCGCGGATGGTGTGGCAGGCCTGGCATTGCTGGGCCAGGAAGGCGTCGCGCCCGCGCTGCAGCAGCGTGGTGTCGGCCGGCAGGGCAGGCTGGGCCTGGCGCGCCAGCCAGGCGTCGAACTCGGCGCGCGGCAGGGCGATTACGTGGAAGGCCATGCGTGCGTGCTGCTCGCCGCAGTACTCGGCGCACTGGCCGCGGTAGACCCCCGGCTTGTCGGCGCGCAGCGTCAGGCCGGTGACGCGGCCCGGGATCATGTCGCGCTTGCCGGCCAGCGCCGGCACCCACAGGCTGTGGATCACGTCGGACGCCGTCATGCCGAGGTAGACCGATTCGCCGACCGGGATGTGGATCTCGTTGGCGGTGATGATCTCGCGGTTGCTGGCCGGGTCGCGGTAGCGCACCTCCCACCACCACATCTTGCCGGTGACCGAGATCGTCATCGCGCCGTGCGAGCTTTGCGGCGCCAGCTGCGCGCTGCGCCAGGTGCTCCAGGTGAGCAGGGCGGTGAGCACCACCACCGGGAAGACGATGCCGGCGCCGAAGATCCAGATCGCCGGACGGATCGGACGCGCCCTGGCGCGCATGGCCAGCGCCAGCAGGGCCATCACGAACAGGAAAATCACCGTGCCGCCGACGAACAGCACCCACGAGAACTGGTGGATGATGGCGGCGTCGGCGCCGGCCGGATGGAGGACGGATTGCAGGTCGTTCATTTCAGGGTGTACATGAAGGCGGCCATGTGACGCGCCTCTTGTTCGGAAACGCCGAGCGCCGGCATCAACGTGCCGGGCTTGACCGCGGGTGGGTTCTGGAGAAAGCGGACCATATTGTCGGGCTGGTTCGGGATGCTGCCGGCGATATAGCTCAGCCGGCCCATGTACTTGAGCGACGGACCGGCATCGCCGTTCGTGCCCTGCACCTCGGGAATGAAATGACAGGCGGCGCACTGGTATTGCTGGGTCAGCAGGCGGCCGCGTTCCGGGTCGCCGCCTTCGACCCGGCTCGGATTTTTCTGGCTGCCGCAGGCGCTCGCCAGTACGGCGCACAGCAGCAAGGCGCCGGCGCGCCAGGCAGGATGCGGGCGATCGTATTGACAGATATTCATGCGCACGGTTGATTTTTCGTGAAAAAGCGGTGGCTTTTATAATACAAGAAATTAGATGTCATTTTTTTAACTGAACGCCCTAGGTTATGCTATCCAATCGTGCACGACTTATCGTCAAGACTGTCGCTTTGACCCTCACGGGGCTGGGCGTGGCCGGCGCCATCGGCGGGCTGGTCGTGCTGCGCGGCGGCTTCTACGACATCAGCGCCACCGAGCAGCACTATCCCTTCATCTATACCGTGCTGGCCCAGGGCATGCAGGCCTCGGTCGCCCACCATGCGCAAGATATCGTGGCGCCCGCCGACCTGGGCGCACCGGCGCGGGTGCCGCGTGGCGCCGCCCTGTACCAGGCCAATTGCGTGCAATGCCATGGCGGCCCGGGCGTGGCGCCGTCGCTGCACGGCTTGAGCATGCAGCCGGCGCCGGGACCGCTGGTCGACGCCGACACCAACTGGAAGGCGCGCGAGCTGTACTGGATCACCCGCCATGGCGTCAAGATGAGCGGCATGCCGGCCTGGGAATACCATTTGAGCGATGACGAACTGTGGGATGTGGTGGCCTTCGTGAGCGCGATGCCAGGGATGACGCAGGGTGATTTCCGGCGCCTGACCGGGCGCCCCGTCGCGCAAGCGTCGACTTCGGGAGAGGCGCCATGAACCGCGCTCACATCATCGCGCTGGCGATCCTTGGCGCCCTGCTCGCGGGCTGCGGCCCGACGCGGCCGGCGCCGGGCATCCAGGGCGACCCGGAACGCGGCAAGATCGCGTTGACCCAGTACGCCTGCCACTCCTGCCACATCGTGCCCAGCATCCCCGGTTCGAAAGTCTACGTCGGCCGGCCGCTGGACGACGTGGCCGAGCGCCGCTACATCGCCGGCAAGCTGCCCAACAACCAGCACAACCTGGCGCGCTGGATCATGGATCCGCAAGCCATCGATCCGGGCAACGCGATGCCGAACATGGGCGTGAGCGAGCGTGACGCGATCGACATCAGCGCCTATCTGCTGAGCCAGTGAGCCGATCCTTGCTATCATTCCCGGTTTGACGCGGACCGCCACGGTCCGCGCGTTCACGACCGAGGAAGAACACAATGAGATTGGTGCGCTATGGCCGTCCGGGCAAAGAGAAGCCGGGCCTGTTCGACGAAGAGGGCCGCCTGCGCGACCTGTCCGGGATCATCGACGATATCGATGCGTCGCAGCTGTCCGGCAAGGCGCTGCGCAAGCTGGCGAAGATCGACCATAAAACCCTGCCGCTGGTGCGCGGCAATCCGCGCCTGGGCGTGCCGGTCAAGGGCGTCGGCAAGTTCATCGGCATCGGCATGAACTACGCCGACCACGTCGCCGAGACCAAGTCCACGACCCCGAGCGAGCCGATATTCTTCACCAAGGCGATCAGTTCCCTGAACGGCCCGGACGATGCGATCCAGCTGCCGAAAGGCTCGAAGAAGACCGACTGGGAAGTCGAACTCGGCGTGATCATCGGCGAACGCGCCCAGTATGTGTCGGAAGACGACGCGCTGAAATTCGTGGCCGGCTACTGCGTGGTCAACGACGTCTCGGAGCGTGCTTTCCAGTTCGAGATGGGCTCGCAGTGGGACAAAGGCAAGGGCTGCGACACCTTCGGCCCGGTCGGCCCGTTCCTGGTCACGCGCGACGAGATCCATGACGTGCAAGACCTCGACCTCTACCTGGACCTGAACGGCAAGCGCATGCAGACCGGGAATACCGGCAGCATGATCTTCAGCGTGGCGCAGATCGTCAGCTATGTCTCGCGCTTCATGACCCTGGAGCCGGGCGACATCATCACCACCGGCACCCCGCCGGGCGTGGGCATGGGCCGTTCGCCACAGCGCTTCCTGAAAAAGGGCGACCAGCTGCGCCTGGGGATCGCGGGACTGGGCGAGCAGCAGGCCGACGTCGTGGCGTTTCCAAAATAAGCCAATACCGCTAGTACGTCATCCCCGCGCAGGCGCATTAGTGTCTGGAATAATTTCAGGCCTCCAGGTATGACGCGACATAGCTAAAACCACGTCGTTCCCGCGCAGGCGGGAACCCAAGTTCGCTTCCGAAGTCGTCACCCTTGTCCACATCGCGGTCGTTCCGACAATCGGAATTCGGTGATTAAACTTGGATCCCCGCCTACGCGGGGATGACGACGCATATACGCGGGGATGACGACGCATAATTAGCGAATATTATTCCGGACGCTACTGCGCGCAGGCGGGGAAGCAAGTTTTCTCTCCACTTGATCCGGCATGCGCCAGTCGCCCTCTTCGGGGACGCTGGTGCGCGCCGTATTCATCACCATCGCCAGCAGCGTGTAGTAGCCGTTGATCCCGATCAGGTCGACCACGCCGTGTTCTCCGAACAGCGCGAGCGCATCTGCATACACCCGGTCCGACACCGTCTTGTGCTCGTGCAGTTCGACGCAGAAGTCGTGCACCACCGCCTCGTCCACCAGCATGTCCGCCGGCCGCTCGCGCGCCGCGATGGCCGCGATGACGGACGAAGGAATGCCCACCTGGGCCGCGATCGGCGCATGGATCGCCCATTCCACCTGCTGGTCCCACTGGCGCGCCGTGACCAGGATCGCCAGCTCCGACAGCCGCCCCCCGATCGCGCTGCGAAAGCGCAGGTACTCGCCCATGCGCTGCGCATGGGCCATCAGTTCGGGACTGCGCAGCAGCGGCACGAAGGGCCCGTACACGGCGCCGCGCGGGCCGGCGATGATCTCTTGGGCGGCGGCGCGCTGGGCCTCGCTCAGTTCGTGGTCAAGGATGGGGCCAAGGCGCTCGCTCATGTGTTGCACCAAAAGTGAATCCACAGAAATATTCGCACGGCCTGCGCTAAAAATCAAAAGAAGCCGCTGTCGGCGCGCTTATCGTCAAGTGTCGTTCACACTGGAGGAGAGCCGCTCATGAGCCATATCATCCACCGCAACCTGCGCCAGGTGCCGCCTCTCGCGGCCGGCGGCGAAGGCGTCATCCTGCGCGACACCAACGGCAAGAGCTATATCGATGCCAGCAGCGGCGCCGCCGTGTCTTCGCTGGGCCACGGCCACCCCGACGTGATCGCCGCCATGCACCGCCAGATCGACCGCTGCGCCTACGCCCATACCGCCTTCTTCACCACCGACGTGGCCGAGCAGCTGGCCAAGCGCCTGGTCGAGGGCGGGCCCGAGGACATGCGCGGCGTCTACTTCGTCTCGGGCGGCTCCGAGGCGATGGAGACCGCGCTCAAGCTGGCGCGCCAGTACTGGGTCGAGATGGGCGAGCCGCAGCGCACCCGCTTCCTGGCGCGCCGCCAGAGCTATCACGGCAATACCCTCGGCGCACTGGGCGTGGGCGGCAACGAGTGGCGAAGGCAGCCCTTCGCGCCGTTATTGAAGGACGCGCTGCGGGTCTCGGCCTGCTACGAATACCGCGGCCGCGCCGATGGCGTCAGCGTCGACGACTACACCGCCGGCCTGCTCGACGAACTCGAAACCACCATCCTGCACGCCGGGCCAGAAAACATCATCGCCTTCGTCGCCGAGCCGGTGGTGGGGGCGACCGGCGGCGCGATCCCGCCCACGCCCGGCTACTTCCAGGGCGTGCGCCAGATTTGCGACCGTCACCGCATCCTGTTGATCGCCGACGAAGTCATGTGCGGCATGGGGCGCACCGGCACCATGTACGCGATCGAGCAGGATGGCGTGGCGCCCGACATCGTCGCCGTGGCCAAGGGCCTGGGCGCCGGCTACCAGCCGATCGGCGCGGTGCTGGCGCACAAGGCCATCGTCGAGTGCCTGCGCAGCCGCAGCGGCATGTTCCAGCATGGGCACACCTATATCGGCCATCCGGTGGCGGCCAGCGCGGCGCTGGCGGTGCAGCAGGTGATCGAGCGCGACGACCTGCTGGCGCGGGTGCGCAGCCGCGGCGCGGTGTTGCGGCGCATGCTGGGGGATGTGTTCGGGGTGCACGATCATGTCGGCGATATCCGCGGGCGCGGGCTGCTGCTGGCGCTCGAATTCGTGAAGGACCGGGAGACCAAAGAGCCGTTCGCGCCGGAGCGCAAGCTGCACGCGGCGATCAAGGCCGAGGCGATGGCGCGCGGGCTGCTGGTGTATCCGATGGGGGGAACGATCGATGGGCAGCACGGCGACCATGTGCTGCTGGCGCCGCCGTTCATTGCGACGCCGGCCGATCTGTCGGAGATCGTGTCGCGGTTGAGCGACGCGGTGGAGGCGGCGTTGTCGACGTGACCGCGCCGCCGATGGATGCCGATGTTACGCGACGACCTTGCGAATCCACTTCGCGATATCCTGCACCTCTTCGAGGCACAGCGTGTGCTGCATCTGGTAGGCATGCCACTCGACCTGGTAGCCGAGCGATTCGAGCACCTTGCGCGAATCCTCGGCGCGCGCGAACGGCACCACCGGATCCTGCACGCCGTGCGCCATGAAGATCGGCGTGGCCTTGCTTTGCTCGGTGCGCTCGGCGCCGGCGACGCTTGCCAGCGGCAGGTAGCCCGACAGGCACAGCATGCCGGCCAGCGGCTCCGTGTGGCGCAGGCCGGTTTGCAGGGTCATCGCGCAGCCCTGCGAGAAGCCGGCCAGGATGATGCGCGAGGCCGGGATGCCGCGCGACTTCTCGCGCGCGATCAGCGCCTCGACCTGCAGCTGCGAGGCGCGCAGGCCGGCTTCGTCTTCGCGCCGCACCAGGTCGGTGGCGACGATGTCGTACCACGAGCGCATCACATAGCCGCCGTTGATCGTCACCGGCATCGTGTTCGCATGCGGGAACACGAAGCGGATGCCGGGCAGGCCGGCCAGGTCGAGTTCGCGCACCATCGGCACGAAGTCGTTGCCATCGGCGCCCAGGCCGTGCAGCCAGATGATGGCGATTTCCGGATTCGGTGCGGTGTCGACTTCGATGTTCTCAAGCAGCTGGGTCATGTCTTCCTTTTATTGAGCGACAGGCGGACGCAAGGCAGATTTGGGACGGAAGGTCTTGCTCACCGCCGGATTGGTTTCCATATACGGACCGCCGATCAGGTCGATGCAGTAGGGAACAGCCGCAAAGATGCCGCCGACGACCGTATTGCCGGCATCGTCCTTCAGCCCTTCGAGGGTTTCCTTGATCGATTTCGGCTGGCCCGGCAGGTTCATGATCAGGGCCGCGTGTTCAGGCGTTTCGCGGATCACGGCCGTCTGGCGCGACAGGATCGCGGTCGGCACGAAGCGCAGGCTGATCTGGCGCATCTGTTCGCCGAAGCCGGGCATCTCCTTGGTCGCGACAGCCAGCGTCGCCTCGGGCGTGACATCGCGCCGCGCCGGACCGGTGCCGCCGGTGGTCAGCACCAGGTGGCAGCGCGCGGTGTCGACCAGCTCGACCAGGGTCGCCTCGATGGCGGCGCGCTCGTCGGGGATCAGGCGCGTCTCGACGCGATAGGGCGTGGTGATCGCCCCCGCCAGCCACGCGTTCAGGGCCGGGATGCCCTTGTCCTCATACACGCCGCCACTGGCGCGGTCGGAGACCGACACCAGGCCGATCACCAGTTCCGACTCACTCGTCGTCGGATTCGTCATCGTTGCCTTCTTCAGCGGCGGCGGCGTCGGCTTTCTTCTTCTTGCTCACGTCTTTCAGGATCTGGAAGATTTCGCGATAGGCCTTCGGCGGCTTGGATTCGGCGACTTCCTTGCGCGCGTTGCGGATCAGCGTGCGCAGGTGCTGGACGTCGAGCTCCGGATTTTCTTCCAGCAGCTGCGTCAGTGCAGTGTCGTCGGCCAGCAACTTGTCGCGGCGGCGCTCGAGGGCGTGCAGCGAGGCGGTTTCGGCTTTCGAGGCGCCTTTCCAGCTGTCGATGGTGCGCTGGATGACGGCGACTTCTTCCTCGTCCAGGGTACGCATCTTCTTGCCCACGAATTGCAGGGCGCGGCGGCGGCCTTCGTGGTTGGTGATGTCCTGGCATGTCAGGATGGCATCGCGCACGTCGTCCGGCATCGGGACGCGCTTGACGCGGTCGCGCGGGGCGTCGACCAGCTGTTCGCCGAGCTTTTGCAAGTCGTTCGACTGGCGCTTGAGTTCCGATTTGGAAGGGCGGTCGTATTCGGGTTCGAATTCGTTCGACTGGAAGCCGACCGAGCCGCGATTTGGATTAGGCATGATATGAATGAATTTGATTGGCATTGAGCCAATCAGTGAAAACAGTAAACGGCTGCTATGATAACTGTTTTAGGCCCTGCCACGAAAAAACACCCATGAAAGACACCGCTTTTACCCACACCCAGGATCAGCTCCAGCAGCTGGCGCGCGACGTGCTGGCATTTGCCCGCGAGCAGGGAGCGACCGATGCCTCGGTCGAGATCAGCGAAGGGAGCGGTTTATCGGTTTCTGTACGTAAAGGCAATATCGAGACGATCGAGCAAAACAAGGACAAGGGCCTTGGCGTGACCGTCTACGTGGGCCAGCGCCGTGGCAATGCCAGCACCTCCGATTTCTCGACCAAATCGCTCAAGGCGACGGTCGAGGCGGCGGCCAATATCGCCCGCTTCACCGCCGAGGACGATTGCGCCGGCCTGCCCGACGTCGATTTGCTGGAGCTTGCGCCCCGTGATCTGCGCCTGTTCTATCCATGGCAGATCAGCACCGAAGAAGCGGTCGAGCTGGCCAAGCGCTGCGAAAACGCCGCCTTCGAGGTCGACAAGCGCATCACCAATAGCGAAGGCGCCAGCGTCTACGTGCAGCAGTCGCATTTTGTCGGCGCCAACTCGCGCGGCTTCATCGGCGGCTATCCGTTCTCGCGCCACACGATCTCGGTGGCGCCGATCGCCGGCAAGGGCAATCAGATGCAGCGCGACGACTGGTACACCTCGTCGCGCAATCCCAAAGAGCTGGCCAGGCCCGAGAAGGTCGGCCGCTACGCCGCCGAGCGCGCGCTGGCGCGCCTGAATGCACGCAAGCTCAATACCCGCACCTGCCCGGTGCTGTTCGAAGCACCACTGGCCGCGGGCCTCTTGGGCGCCTTCGTGCAAGCGGTGTCGGGCGGCGCGCTGTACCGCAAATCGACCTTCCTGCTCGATACCCTGGGCAAGCAGGTGTTCCCGTCGCATATCCAGATCGTCGAAGACCCGCACCTGGTTGGCGCGGTCGGCTCGGCCCCGTTCGATGAAGAAGGCGTCAAGACCGTGCGCCGCAAGGTGATCAATGATGGCGTGCTGCAGGGCTACTTCCTGTCCTCATATTCGGCGCGCAAGCTGGGCATGCAGACCACCGGCAATGCCGGCGGCTCGCACAATATCGAGATCGTGTCCAAGGACACCCGCCGCAGCGACGATTTCGAAGGCATGCTGCGCAAACTCGGCACCGGCCTGCTGGTCACCGAGCTGATGGGCCAGGGCGTCAACTACGTGACCGGCGATTATTCACGCGGCGCGTCGGGCTACTGGGTCGAGAACGGTGTCATCCAGTATCCGGTCGAAGAAATCACCATCGCCGGCAATATGCGCGAGATGTTCCAGCAGATCGTTGCTGTTGGTAACGACACTCTCGTACGTGGCAGCAAGACCACCGGCTCGATCCTGATCGAGAAGATGGTCATCGCCGGCAACTAAAGGAGAGCGCCATGGGCCGATTCGTCCGTATCGACAAGGAAAGCAGCCCCAAGACGGTGCTGCTCAATCTCGACCTGGTGGCCACCGTCGAGCTGGCGCCACAATCCGACCTGCTCAGCTCGGGCGCGGATAGCCGCAAGGTGTATGCCACCTTCCTGGCGCCGGATAAGACCGCGATCGCAACCCTGCATTTTGATGGCAGCGGTGATGCGAATGCGTGGGTCAAGACCCATCTGGGCGTGGAACTCTGATCCACGCGTCGCGTTGACTGACGCCTTGCTTCGTTAGCTGTAAAACGTCATCCCCGCCTTCGCGGGGATGACGGTTCATGAGCGACTTACTTGACCGCGCGGATCGCGTTCAGCACCGGCTGCAACACCGCCGCACCCAGGCGCGCGCTACGTGCGCCATCCCAGCCCACTTGCGGATCCGGATCATTGGCATTGTCCTTGAACGGCAGTTCCAGGGTCAAGGAAAGGCAGCCGAAGGCGTGCGTGATGTGCGGCGAGCCCATGGTCAGCGTCTCTTCGGTGTACGGCGTCGCGCCATAACCGTGCACGTCCTGGAAGTCCGGGCTGGCGATCTTGAAGTCGGCGATGAAGCGGTCTTGCGCCTCTCCCTGCTCCTTGCTGAAGTTCGGCAGCGATTCGCTGCCGGCCACGAACACATATGGCAGGCCTTCATCGCCGTGCACATCCAGGCACAGGTCGACGCCGGTCTCGTGCATCTTCTGCAGCACCAGGAACACCTCGGGGCTGCGCTCCATGCTCGGCTTGAGCCACTCGCGGTTCAGGTTGGCGCCGGCCGCGTTGGTGCGCAGGTTGCCGCGCACCGAGCCGTCCGGATTCATGTTCGGCACCACGTAGAACACCGATTCCTTCAACAGCTGGCGTCCGAACGGGTGTGCCGGATCGAGCAGTGCATCGAGCATGCCTTCGACGAACCATTCGGCCATCGTCTCGCCCGGGTGCTGGCGTGCGATCACCCACACCTTCTTCTTACCCTCGGCCGGTTCGCCGATCACCAGCATGTTCAGGTCGCGGCCGTCGACGGTCGAACCCAGGTCAAGCATGCGCACGTTTTCGGCCATCTGGGCGCGATCGAGCAGTTCCAGGTGGCGTTCCCACGAATACGGCTCGAAATAGGCGTAGTAGACGCTGTCCATGCCCGGTGTGTGCTCGATGGTGAGCACCTGGCCGTCAAACGAGGTCGGCACGCGGAACCAGTTCACACGGTCGTAGCTCGCCATCGCCTGGTAGCCTTCCCAGCCGGCCGTGTAGGCCGCGTTGCCGGCATTGAGCAGGCGGATGGAGCAGGCTTCGCCTTGCGCGCCCTGCAGGCGGAAGTAGAACCACTGGATGATGTCGGCGTGCGAGTCCTTGCGGATGTTCAGGTCGATGGCGTTGGCGCTGGTGGCGTTCACGACCTCGATGGCGCCAGCGTCGAATTGGCTGCTGATCTTGATAGACATGGTGTTGTCCTGTGTTGGGAGGGTACGTTGAAGCGATGATGATACTCGCTTTCGCCGCGCCGCCGCTAGGCAGGCCTGGTGCCGGGCAGGGCGGCGAAATGGCGCTGCAAGGCATCCAGCGCCACCTTGACCTTGGCCGGATCGCCGTCGCGGCGCGGCGTCATGGCCGTTACCGGCAGCGTACTCAGTTGCCAGTGCGGCAGTACGCGCACCAGCGCGCCGCGTTCGAGCGCGGGATGGACGTCGGCATGGCCCAGGCGCGCCAGTCCCATGCCTTGCTCGCACATCTGCTGCAGCGAAAGCTGGTTGTTGCTGACGATGCGCAGGTCGACCTGCACGCTTTCGTGCTGCTCGCCCTGGCGCAGGTCGAGCGCCATCGAGGGCGCACTGGCGTCGCCCTTCGGCTCGCTCGCCTCGCGCATCGAACCAAGCCAGTGATGGTCGACCAGCGCCTGCGGCGTATCCGGCATGCCATGACGCTCGAGGTAGGTGGGCGCCGCGCACAGGATCACCTCGAGCTGGCACAGGCGGCGCGCGATCCAGCGCGAATCCGGCAATTGTCCGACGCGGATCGCGATGTCGATGCGGGCCTCGACCAGGTCGATCATGGCGTCGTCGACCAGCAAGCGCAGGCGCAGTTGCGGCCAGGCGGCCAGCACTGGCGCCAGGGCCGGCGCGATGTGGGCGCCGAAGCCGACCGGCGCCGCCACCCGCAGTTCGCCGCTCGGTGCGTCGCGCGCATGCAGCAGCGAGTCGCCGGCCGCGTTGGCCGCCGCCAAGAGCTGCAGGCAGTGTGGATAGCAGCGCGCACCGGCCTCGGTCAGGGTCAGCTTGCGCGTCGAGCGGTGCAGCAGGGTGACGCCGGCTTGTTGCTCGAGCGCGCGGATGGTCTGGCTGACGGCGGACGGACTCATGCCGAGCCGGCGCGCGGCCGCGCTCATCGAGCCGCTCGATACCGTCTCGGCGAATACCGCGTAGGGTTTGAGGTCATTCATCTATTAGCCTGGCTTCAAGGTGATAGCGATTTTTACTATCTTATCGCGTCATCGTGAAGCCGGTATCATAAAGCCTCGATCACATCACTGGAGTCACGCATGAATATCGCCCTGATCGGCGCCACCGGTTTCGTCGGCGCTGCTGTCCTGTCAACCCTCCTGCAACGTGGACACCAGGTCACCGCGCTGGTACGCAACCCTGCGCGCCTGGCGCCGCAAGCCGGGCTGACGGTCAAGGTGGCCGACGCCTACGAGCCTGAGGCCATCGCCGCCGCCGTGCGCGGCCATGATGCCGTGGTCTCGGCCTTCAATCCGGGCTGGAACGATCCCGCCCTGTACCACAACTTCGTGCGCGGCAGCGACGCCATCGTGCGCGGCGTCGAAGCGTCCGGCGTGCGGCGCCTGCTGGTGGTCGGCGGCGCCGGCAGCCTGTTCGTGGCGCCCGGCGTGCAGCTGGTCGATACGCCGGCCTTCCTCGACCATGTGCCGCCGAATATCGTGCCGGGCGCGCAGGCCGCGCGTGACGCTTTGACCACGCTGCGCGCCAACACCACGCTAGACTGGACTTTCCTCAGCCCGCCCGCGATGCTGGGGCAGGGCGAAGCCACCGGCAGCTATCGCATCGGCGGCGAACACCTGCTGATGGACGGCGACAAACCGGCCGGCATCGCCGTGACCGACCTGGCGCTGGCGATCGTCGACGAGATCGAACAGCCGCGCCACCCGCGGGCGCGCTTCACCGTCGCCAGCCAGGCTTGATCTACGCTTCAAGGCCGCCAAAGCGGCCGTGATAGGCGGCGTCGGCCCTGGGTGTCGCCCCGTCTTCCTTGCGCAGCATGGCCAGCACATGTTCCTCGGCGCGCGCGTGGCACAGCCGGTAGATGTCGCGCGCCAGCGCATGCGCGTCCGACCCCGGCCACGGCTGCGGCAGCAGCGCCAATGGCAGCATCGGGTCGTGCAACTGCACCCGGCGATAGGCGTGGATCAAGAGGGTACGGATCGCGAACGCGTGTTCCGGGCTGACCTCGTCCTTTTCCAGCATGCCCGGCAGCGGCGCGAAACTGTCGATGAAGCCGCGATAGTCGTTCACCACCGCGTCCAGGTTCCAGCATTCGCCCACCAGCTCGGGCAGCGGGCGCGAGCCCATCCCCGGCAGCGCATCCACCTGGCATACAAACACCTTATCGCCGGCATCCGCGCGCGCCAGGATCTCGCGCAGCGTGTCGTGCTCGGGAGCAGGATGCGCCATCACGCCGGTGGCCAGCATGGCGAAACCTTCCCATTCAAGTTCCTTGCGCAGCAGGGTGCGCAAATCGCTGTCGATGCTGCCGTTGGGCGCCAGCACGAAGGTCCAGCGCCCGTCCCAGTCCAGGCCCGGCGCTGAATAAATGCGCTGGTTGGCCCGTTCGAAGCGCGGCAGCGCCTTGGGCTCGATCGCGTAGCGGCTGCGCCGGCCTTCACGGCTGGCCGTCAGCCAGCCCTCCTGCACTAGGCGAAACACGCTGGTGCGCACCAGCCGGTCGCCCACGCCGAACGGCGCCAGCAGCTCGATCATGCTCCCCAGCCAGAACGCGCCGCCGTGCGGCGCGATCGTATCGCCGCAAATGGTCACCACCAGCGACTTGTGGCGCGGCGGGGCGGTGGCCAGTTGATGGGCGATCCACTCAGCGCTGGACAGGGGTTTCATGATGGCGGTCAATTTTCTGTGGCTCGATATGATTCAAAATTATTGTGTACATCAAGTTTTTTGTATCGTATTATGATTTGGAAGGATGTGCAATTGTAGAGAACCACGGGGGAACTTATGTACGCACAGTTGGTGGAGACCGGTCTCAAGAAAGTCCGCACAGAACAGGACATGAGCGCTGAAGAGCAGGCATTCCAGGCGCGCATCGACGCCGGGATCAAGATCGAACCGAAGGACTGGATGCCGGAAGCGTACCGCAAGACGCTGATCCGCCAGATCTCGCAGCACGCGCATTCCGAAATCGTCGGCCAGCTCCCTGAGGGTAACTGGGTCACGCGCGCGCCGACCCTGGAGCGCAAGTCGGTCCTGCTGGCCAAGATCCAGGACGAGGCCGGCCACGGCCTGTACCTGTACAGCGCCGCCGAAACGCTGGGCGTCTCGCGCGATGAGCTGCTGGGAGCCCTGCATGCGGGCAAAGCCAAGTACTCGAGCATCTTCAATTATCCGACCCTGAGCTGGGCCGACATGGGCGCCATCGGCTGGCTGGTCGACGGCTCGGCCATCATCAACCAGATCCCGCTGTGCCGCTGCTCGTATGGCCCGTATGCGCGCGCCATGGTCCGCGTCTGCAAGGAAGAATCCTTCCATGCGCGCCAGGGCTACGACATCATGATGGCGCTGGCCAAGGGCTCGCCCGAGCAGAAGGCGATGGCGCAGGATGCGCTCAACCGCTGGTGGTGGCCTTCGTTGATGATGTTCGGCCCGTCCGACGCCGAATCGGTCAACAGCGCGCAATCGACGGCCTGGCGCATCAAGCTGTTCTCGAACGACGAGCTGCGCCAGCGCATGGTCGACCAGACCGTGCCGCAGATTGAATACCTGGGCCTGACGGTGCCCGATCCCGACCTCAAGTGGAATGCCGAACGCGGCTCCTACGATTTCGGCGAGATCGACTGGTCCGAGTTCTACAACGTCCTGAAAGGCAACGGCCCCTGCAACCGCGAGCGCCTGCGCACCCGCGTCACCGCATGGGAAGACGGCGAATGGTTCCGCGACGCCCTTGTCGCCCACGCCGACAAGCAAGCCGCCAAAAAAGCCGCCGCATAAGAAACCAGGCAGGCCTAGGGTTGGCGGCTGCGCCGCCGACGCCACGCTGTGAACCACGCCTGACCTACCCGTCCGCATAACGGAGACAAAAAAATGAGCAAAGAATGGCCCCTGTGGGAAGTCTTCATCCGCAGCCAGCACGGCCTCGCCCACAAGCACGTCGGCAGCCTGCACGCCCCTGACGCCGAAATGGCGATCAACAACGCCCGCGACGTCTACACCCGCCGCAACGAAGGCGTCTCGATCTGGGTCGTGCGCGCTGCCGACATCGTCGCCAGCAGCCCATCCGACAAGGAAGCGCTGTTCGAGCCGGCCAACAGCAAAGTCTACCGCCACCCGACCTTCTTCCCGATGCCGGAAGAAGTCAAGAACCTGTGAGCCTCGGCGTGGACAAATTCATGGACGCCAAATTCGACTACCTGCTGCGCCAGGGCGACAACGCCCTGATCCTGTCGCAGCAATTGTGCCAATTGGTGGGCAAGGGCCCCGCGCTCGAAGAAGACATGGCCCTGTCCAACGTCGGCCTGGACCTGCTCGGCCAGACCCGCATGTGGCTGACCTACGCCGGCGAACTCGAAGGCAAGGGCCGCGACGAAGACCGCCTGGCCTTCCTGCGCGACGCCCACGACTACCGCAACTGCCTGCTGCTCGAGCAGCCCAACGGCAGCTACGCCGACACCCTGATGCGCCAGTTCCTGTTCGATACCTGGCACTACTTCCTGATGGATGGCCTGACCCGCTCGAGCGATGAACGCATCCGCGAGATCGCCGCCAAGTCGATCAAGGAAGTCACCTACCACCTGCGCCGCAGCGGCGACCTGGTGGTGCGCCTGGGCGACGGCACCGACAAGAGCCGCGCCATGATGCAGGCCGCGCTCGACGAGCTGTGGATGTACAGCGGCGAGATGTTCATCTACGACGCGGTCGACAACGCGATGGTGGAGCAGGGCGTAGCCCCGGCGGCCGACCTCTTGCGCAAGCAGTCCCTCGACCACATGGCCGAAGTCTTCGCCGACGCCACCCTGACGATGCCAGCACCAGACGCCTGGATGCAGCGCGGCGGCAAGCAGGGCCGCCACAGCGAGCGTCTCGGCTTCATCCTGGCCGAGATGCAGTTCCTTCAGCGCGCCTATCCCGGAGTGACCTGGTAATGACCGCGCTGGACGTCACCGTCGAACAGGTCTGGGGCTGGCTCGGCGATGTCGCCGACCCCGAGATCCCGGTCATCTCGGTGGTCGACCTCGGCATCGTGCGCGGCGTGCGTTTCGAGGCCGAGCAGTGCGTGGTCACGATCACCCCGACCTACTCGGGCTGCCCGGCGATGCAGGTGATCTCTGACTCGGTCAGCGAAGCCCTGCACGCGCACGGCGTCGAGGATGTGCGCATCGAAAGCCGCCTGGCGCCCGCCTGGACCACCGACTGGATGAGCGATACCGGCAAGGCAGCATTGAAAGGCTACGGCATCGCGCCGCCGGTGCAGCAGGCGATCGACATCAGCGGCCTGCACGCCGGCATCCGCCGCCGCGCCGCGCCCGACGTCGACTGTCCGCACTGCGGCTCGCCCCATACCCAACTGACCAGCGAATTCGGCTCGACCCCGTGCAAGGCGCTGTACAAGTGCCTCGATTGCCGCGAGCCGTTTGATTATTTCAAGTGCCACTGAGGCCAGCATGAGCAAATTCCATTCACTGACCGTGTCGAAGGTGAAGCACGAGACGCGCGACGCCATCGCCGTCACCTTCGACGTCCCGCCTGAACTGAACGACACCTTCGCCTACCGCCAGGGCCAGTACCTGACCCTGCGCGCTATGATCGACGGCGAAGAAGTGCGCCGCTCGTATTCGATCTGCTCGGCCGTGCAGGACAAGCAGCTGCGGGTGGCGATCAAGCGCTGCAGCGGCGGCCTGTTCTCGGGCTGGGCCAACGACAGCCTGCAGCCTGGCGCCACCCTGGACGTGATGCCCCCCAGCGGCAACTTCAACGTGCCGCTCGACGCGACCAGCAGCCGCCACTACCTGGCCTTCGCCGCCGGCAGTGGCATCACGCCGATCCTGTCGATCGTCAAGACCACCCTGCAGGCCGAGCCCGAAAGCCGCTTCACCATCGTCTACGGCAACCGCGCTTCGTCGACGGTTCTCTTCCGCAACGAATTGCTGGAGCTGAAAGACCAGTACATGGGCCGCCTGCGCCTGGTGTACGTAATGAGCCGCGAGCAGCAGGACATCGAATTGTTCAACGGCCGCATCACCGGCGACAAATGCAGCCAGTTCCTGCGCCACTGGATCGACATCAAGGACATCGACATCGCCTTCATCTGCGGCCCGGAAGACATGATGCACGGCGTCTCGCAGTCGCTGCAGGAAGCCGGTTTGCCGAAGGAGCAGATCCGGATCGAGCTGTTCGCCGCCAGTGCGCCGACCCGTGAGCGCAAGCCGCGTACTGTTGAATCGGAAGCCCGGCATTTGACCGATGTGACCGTGATCATGGACGGCAACGCCACCAGCTTCACAATGGACAAGGACAAGGAATCGCTGCTCGACGCCGGCCTGCGCGCCGGGCTCGACATGCGCTACTCGTGCAAGGGCGGCGTGTGCTCGACCTGCCGCTGCAAGGTGCTGGGTGGCGAAGTCGAGATGGACGTCAACTACGCGCTCGAAGACTACGAAGTGGCGCGCGGTTTCGTGCTGAGCTGCCAGAGCTTCCCTGTGACCGACAAGGTGGTGGTCGATTTCGATATCCACGAATAACCACCATCCTGAAAACCGTCGTTCCCGCGCAGGCGAAAACCCAAGTTGACCTCCGTGGCATAGCAAGTGACTTGGATCCCCGCCTTCGCGGGGATGACGTGCGAGCGATAACGAGAATAATGGAGATAACGATGAATTATGAATCCATCCAGTTCAAGATCGAGAACGGCATCGCGCTGCTGACCTTGAGCCGCCCCGACCGCCTGAACAGCTTCACCCGGGCCATGCACCTCGAAGTACGCGACGCGCTGGCGCGCGTGCAGGCCGACAAATCGGTGCGCGTGCTGGTGTTGACCGGCGCCGGCCGCGGCTTCTGCGCCGGCCAGGACCTGCTTGATCGCGCTGTCGATCCCGGCGCCCCGAGCGTCGACCTGGGCGAATCGGTCGAGAAGTTCTACGCCCCGCTGGTGCTGACCCTCAAGAACCTGCCGCTGCCGGTCATCTGCGCCGTCAATGGCGTGGCCGCCGGCGCCGGCGCCAATCTGGCGCTGGCCTGCGATATCGTGCTGGCCGCCAAATCGGCCAGCTTCATCGAAGCCTTCAGCAAATTGGGCCTGATTCCGGACACCGGCGGCACCTGGCACCTGCCACGCCTGGTGGGCCATGCGCGCGCGATGGGCATGGCGATGCTGGGCGAAAAGCTCAGCGCCGAGAAGGCCGAAGCGTGGGGCCTGATCTGGCGCTGCGTGCCCGACGAAGCGCTGATGGATGAGGCAATGGCGATGGCCGAACACTTCGCCGCCGCGCCAACCAAGGGTCTCGCATTGACCAAGCAAGCCTTCCAGGCCAGCTACGCCAACTCGCTCGAGGACCAGCTGCAGCTGGAAGCCAACATGATGCGCGAACTCGGCTACAGCCACGATTACCGCGAAGGCGTGGCCGCCTTCCTGGCCAAGCGCACCCCGCATTTCAAGGGAGAGTGACCATGCACGCCATCCTCCCGGGCAGCACGGTCGCCGTCATCGGCAGCGGCGCCATGGGCGCCGGCATCGCGCAGGTCGCGGCCACCGCCGGCCACCAGGTGCTGCTGTTCGATACCCGTCCGGACGCCGCCGCCAAGGCCATCGACGGCATCGGCAAGACCTACGCCAAACTGGTCGAGAAGGGCCGCATGGGCGCGGTCGAATCCGACCTGGCGCGCGAGCGCCTCAAGGCGATCGGGTCGCTGCACGAAGCCGCCGGCGCCGTCCTCGTGATCGAGGCCATCGTCGAGAACCTGGATGCCAAGCGCGCCCTGTTCGCCGAACTCGAAGGCATCGTCGGCGAGCGCTGCATCCTGGCCACCAATACCTCGTCGATCTCGGTGACGGCGATCGGCGCGCAACTTACGCACCCTGAACGCCTGGTCGGCATGCATTTCTTTAACCCGGTGCCGCTGATGGCGCTGGTCGAAGTGGTCAAGGGCCTGGCGACCGGGCGCGAGATCGCGAACGCGGTCTACGCCACCGCTGAAAGCTGGGGCAAGAGCCCGGTGCACGCGAAATCGACGCCCGGCTTCATCGTCAATCGCGTCGCCCGGCCGTACTACGCCGAAGCCCTGCGCCTGCTGCTGGAGCAGGCCGCCGATGTGGCAACGCTGGACGCCGTGCTGCGTGACTGCGGCGGATTCCGCATGGGTCCTTTCGAGCTGATGGACCTGATCGGCCACGACGTCAACTTCTCGGTCACCAATTCGGTGTTTGCCGCCTACTACAACGACCCGCGCTTCACGCCCTCGATCCTGCAGCAGGAACTGGTCAGCGCCGGTTTCCTGGGCCGCAAGACGGGGCGTGGTTTCTATCGCTATGGCGACGAAGTCGCCAAGCCCGCGCCGCAGACCGAAGCGGCAAGCACCAAGCCCACGGCGCTGCGCTACGCCGGTGGCCTGGGTGTGGTCGATGCGCTTGTCGAACGTCTGCGCGGCGCCGGCATGGAGCCGGTCGCCATCGAGGCCGCGCCCGGCCTGTATTGCGAGGGCGCCGCGATCTGCCTCACCGACGGCCGCAGCGCCACCGAGCGCGCCGAGGCTGACGGCCATCGCGACACGGTCCTGTTCGACCTGCTGCTGGACGCCGCAGGCAGCCCCCGCATCGCGCTGGCGCGCGCCGACCAGTGCAGCGACAGCGCCTGGCAGGCCGCGGTTGGCCTGTTCCAGGCTGCCGGCTTTGCCGTGACGCGCCTGGACGACGTACCCGGCATGGCGGTGATGCGCACCGTGGCGATGCTGGCCAACGAGGCCGCCGACGCTGTCAACCAGGGCGTGTGCAGCGCACGCGCGGTCGATATCGCGATGCAGAAGGGCGTTAATTATCCGCGCGGCCCGCTGGCCTGGGCGGACAGTATCGGCCTGCGCCAGGTGGTCACCGTGCTGGCGAACCTGGCCACGACATACGGCGAAGATCGCTACCGCGTCTCGCCGCTGCTGCGCCGCAAGCTGGCGGCCGATCCGCAGGGGGCGCGTTTCCATGCAGCTTGATCCAATGCGGCTGGCCATACTTGCCGGTCGCACCATGTATGAACGCGATCCGACCAGCCGCAGCCTGGGCATGACGCTCGACGAGATCCGCCCCGGCTATGCATGCATGTCGATGCAGGTGCGCGCCGACATGCTCAATGGCCACGCCACCTGCCACGGCGGCTACATCTTCATGCTGGCCGACAGCGCCTTCGCTTTTGCCTGCAACTCGCACAACTTCAACACTGTCGGCGCTGGCTGCACGATCGACTACCTGGCGCCAGGCCGGCCAGGCGATGTACTGGTGGCCGAGGCGGTCGAGCAGGCGCTGCAAGGAAAAACCGGCGTCTACGACGTCGCCGTGAGCGACCAGGACGGGCGCAGGATCGCACTTTTCCGCGGCAAGTCACACCGCGTCGCCGGCACCCTGGTGCCGGTCGACGCCTGAGTCTCAGAGTAGATACACAGAACCAAAGAGGAGATCGAGATGGTCCAACGCTTTCCCGCCGATGCTGAGCTGGAGCCGATCGAACGCGCCAGCCGCGACGAGCTGCAGGCGCTCCAGCTGCAGCGCCTGCAGTGGACGCTCCAGCACGCGTATGACAACGTGCCGCACTACCGCGCCGCGTTCGACGAAGCTGGCGTCCACCCGAGCGACCTGAATACGCTGTCCGACCTGGCAAAATTTCCGTTCACCGAGAAAAAGACGCTGCGCGACAATTACCCGTTCGGCCTGTTCGCCGTGCCGCGCGAACAGGTGGTGCGGGTGCACGCGTCGTCCGGCACCACCGGCAAGCCGACCGTGGTCGGCTACACCCAGAACGACATCGACACCTGGGCCAATGTCGTGGCGCGCTCGATCCGCGCCGCGGGCGGGCGCAAGGGCGACCTGGTGCACATCTCGTATGGCTATGGCCTGTTCACCGGCGGCCTGGGCGCCCACTATGGCGCCGAGCGCCTGGGCTGCACCGTGATCCCGATGTCGGGCGGCCAGACCGAGAAGCAGGTGCAGCTGATCCAGGACTTCAAGCCGTCGATCATCATGGTCACGCCCTCGTACATGCTCAATATCGTCGAGGAGTTTACGCGCCAGGGGCTGGACCCAGCCAAGTCCTCGCTCAAGGTCGGCATCTTCGGCGCCGAGCCGTGGACCGATGCGATGCGGCGCGAGATCGAGACGCGCGGCGGCATCGATGCGGTCGATATCTACGGCCTGTCCGAAGTGATGGGACCGGGCGTGGCCAGCGAATGCATCGAGAGCAAAGATGGCCCCGTGATCTGGGAAGACCATTTCTACCCCGAGATCATCGACCCCGACACCGGAGCAGTGCTGCCGGACGGAGAGGAAGGCGAGCTGGTATTCACCTCGCTCTCCAAGGAGGCGCTGCCGATCATCCGCTACCGCACGCGTGACCTGACCCGTTTGCTGCCGCCGACCTCGCGCTCGATGCGCCGCATGGGCCGCATTACAGGCCGCTCGGACGATATGCTGATCATCCGCGGCGTGAACGTGTTCCCGAGCCAGATCGAGGAACTGATCCTCAAGATGCCGGCGCTGGCGCCGCAATACCAGCTGGTGGTGGCGCGCGATGGTCATCTCGACACGCTCGAGGTGCTGGGCGAGTTGCGCGACGCCTCGCTGACTGCAGACAGCGTCGACGCGCTGGGCCGCGAACTCCAGCACTGCATCAAGACCTATGTCGGCGTCACCACCCGCGTGACCCTGATGCCGCCGCAAGGCATCGAGCGCACCCTGACCGGCAAGGCCCGGCGCGTGGTCGACCGTCGCCCCAAACAATAAAGGAGAGAGACCATGACCGACGCATTCATCTGTGACGCAATCCGTACCCCCTTCGGCCGCTATGGCGGCGCCCTGTCCAGCATTCGCGCCGACGACCTGGGCGCGCTGCCGATCGCCGCGCTCATGGAGCGCAACAAGGACGTCGACTGGACGGCGGTCGATGATCTGTTCTACGGCTGCGCCAACCAGGCCGGCGAAGACAACCGCAACGTGGGCCGCATGGCCGCGCTGCTGGCTGGTCTGCCGCAAGACGTGCCGGCCAACACCATCAACCGCCTGTGCGGTTCCGGCATGGACGCCGTCGGCACCGCCGCGCGCGCCATCAAGGCCGGCGAGGCGCATCTGGTGATCGCGGGCGGCGTCGAAAGCATGACCCGCGCGCCGTTCGTGATGGGCAAGGCCGACAGCGCATTTTCGCGCGCCGCCAGGATCGAGGACACGACCCTGGGCTGGCGCTTCGTCAACCCGGCGATGAAGGCGAAATACGGCATCGATTCGATGCCCGAGACCGCCGAGAACGTCGCACGCGAGTTCGGCATCGAGCGCGCCGACCAGGACGCGTTTGCGCTGCGCAGCCAGCAGCGCTGGGCGCGCGCCAATGAAGCAGGCTTCTTCAAGGACGAAATCGTGCCGGTGACGGTGCATCTGAAGAAAGGCGAATCGCGCGTGGTGGACACCGACGAGCAGCCACGCCCCGACACCGGCATCGAAGCGCTGGCCAGGCTGAAAGGCGTAGTCGCGCCCGACGGTTCGGTCACGGCCGGCAATGCGTCGAGCCTGAACGACGGCGCCTGCGCGCTGTTGCTGGCTTCCAGCGACGCTGTCGCGCGCCACGGCTTGACGCCGCGTGCACGCGTGGTCGGGATGGCCACCGCTGGCCTGGCGCCGCGCATCATGGGCTTCGGGCCGGCGCCGGCCGTGAAGAAACTGCTGGCCCAGGCGGGTCTCACGCTGGACCAGATGGACGTGATCGAATTGAACGAGGCCTTCGCCGCCCAGGGCCTGGCCGTCACGCGCGACCTCGGCCTGGCGGACGACGATGCCCGCGTCAATCCGAACGGCGGCGCGATCGCCATCGGCCACCCGCTCGGCGCTTCCGGCGCGCGCCTGGTGATGACGGCCGTGAACCAGCTGCACCGCACTGGCGGACGTTACGCCCTGTGCACCATGTGCATCGGCGTCGGCCAGGGCATCGCCCTGATCGTCGAGCGGGTGTAATGGTATGGAGAACGTCAAGGTCAAGGTCTACGAGATCGACGGCGTGCGGCCGGTGGTGCATCCGAGCGCCTACGTGCATCCGTCGGCGGTATTGATCGGCGACGTGATCGTCGGCCCGCGCTGCTATATCGGTCCGCTGGCCTCGCTGCGCGGCGACTTCGGCCGCCTGATTCTTGAAGAAGGCGCCAACCTGCAGGATACCTGCGTGATGCATGGCTTTCCGGGCGAGGACACGGTGGTCGAAGTCGACGGCCACATCGGACACGGCGCCGTGCTGCACGGCTGCCGCATCAAGCGCAACGCCATGGTCGGCATGAACGCGGTGGTGATGGACAAGGCCGTGGTCGGCGAAGAATCGATCGTGGCCGCGATGAGCTTCGTGAAGGCACGAATGGTGATCCCGCCGCGCTCGATGGTGATGGGCACGCCGGCCAAGGTAATGCGCGGCTTGACCGATGAAGACCTTGCATGGAAGAGCTTCGGCACCCGCCAGTACCACGAACTGGCCGTGCGCTCGCTGCAGACCATGCGCGAAGTCGAGGCGCTGACCGAGGTCGAGCCAGGCCGCCAGCCGATCGCATTCAACGCCGACGGCATGCACAAGCCGAAAGCCTGACGAGACAAACTGAGGAGACAAGAGATGGGCAATATCCCTACTTTGCAAAGCCTGATCGCCGGCCGCTGGCACGGCCAGGAATCGCATACCGCGCTGCACAGCGCCCTCGACAACGCGCTGATCTATCACACGCATGCCGAGAAAATCGATTTCGACGAAGCCCTGGGCTTTGCGCGCAAGACCGGCATCAAGAGCCTGATGGCGCTCGACTTCCAGAAGCGCGCACTATGCCTGAAGGCGCTGGCGCTGTACCTCATGGAGCGTAAGGAAGAGTTGTACGAGATCTCGCACCTGACCGGCGCCACGCGCCAGGACAGCTGGGTCGACGTCGAAGGCGGCATCGGCACCCTGTTCGCCTATGCCAGCATGGCTTCGCGCGAGCTGCCGTCGTCGAACGTGCTGCACGAAGGCCCGGCCATGGCGCTGGGCAAGCGCGGTGGCTTTTCCGGCACCCACATCCTGGTGCCGCGCGGCGGCGTGGCGGTGCACATCAACGCCTTCAACTTCCCGATCTGGGGCCTGCTCGAGAAATTCGCGCCGAGCTTCCTGGCCGCCATGCCCTGCATCGCCAAGCCTGCCACCGCCACCAGCTACCTGACCCACGCCGTGGTCAGGATGATGATGGCGTCGGGCCTGGTACCGGCCGGCGCGCTGCAACTCGTGATCGGCAGCACCGGCGACCTGCTCGACCGCCTGGGAGGCTTTGACGCCGTCACCTTCACCGGCTCGGCCGATACCGCCGCCAAGCTGCGCGTCAATCCGAACCTGATCCGCCAATCAGTGCCGTTCACCGCCGAAGCCGACTCGCTCAACTGCGCGGTCCTGGCGCCGGATGTGTCGCCCGACGATGAAGAATTCGACCTGTTCGTGAAAGAAGTGGCGCGCGAGATGACCGGCAAGGCCGGCCAGAAATGCACCGCGATCCGCCGCGTGATCGTGCCCGAGCAGCACGTCGACGCGGTCGGCGAGCGCCTGCGGGCGCGCCTGGCCAAGATCACGGTCGGCAATCCGAAGGTCGAGGGCGTGCGCATGGGCGCCCTGGCCTCGATGGACCAGCACCGCGACGTGAGCGAGCGGGTCGAACTGCTTGCACGCGGCAACGAAGTGCTGTTCAGCGCGCGCGACGGTTTCAACCCGGTCGGCGACAACGTCGCCAGCGGCGCCTTCTTCTCGCCGACGCTGCTGCTGTGCCGTAACGCGATGGACAACGACGCCGTGCACGACGTGGAAGCATTCGGTCCGGTCAGCACCCTGATGACCTACCGCGACATCGACGAAGCGCTGGCGCTGGCCGCGCGCGGCAAGGGCAGCCTGGTGACCACGTTTGCCACCAAAGACCCGGCAATCGCGGCGCATGCGGTGCCGATCGTCGCCGCCTCGCATGGCCGTGTGCTGATCCTGGATCGCGAAGCGGCCGTCGACAGCACCGGCCACGGCTCGCCGCTGCCGCAGCTGAAGCACGGCGGCCCGGGCCGCGCCGGTGGCGGTGAGGAGCTGGGCGGCATCCGCGCCGTCAAGCACTTCCTGCAGCGCGCGGCGGTGCAGGGTTCGCCGACCATGCTCGGCGCCGTTACCGGAGAATATGTGCGCGGTGGCGCGGTCAAGGAAAGCGAGCTGCATCCGTTTCGCCGCTACTTCGAAGACCTGGAAATGGGCCACTCGCTTTTGACCCACCGTCGCACGGTGAGCGAGGCCGACATCGTCAACTTCGGCGGCGTCTCGGGCGACTACTTCTACATGCACTTCGACGAGATCGCGGCCAGGGACACGCAGTTCGGCCAGCGCATCGCGCACGGCTACTTCGTGCTGTCGGCGGCGGCTGGCCTGTTCGTGTCGCCAGCGCCGGGCCCGGTGCTGGCCAACTATGGCCTGGACAACCTGCGCTTCGTGGCGCCAGTGGCGATCGGCGACACCATCCGCGCGCGCCTGACCTGCAAGCGCAAGGTCGATCGGAATCGTGCGGACGAGCAGGGAAGGGGGCAGGGTGTGGTGGCGTGGGATGTGCAGGTCACCAACCAGCGCGATGAGCTGGTGGCGAGCTATGACATCCTGACGCTGGTATTGAAACGTGCGTGAAGCGTCGATCCGGTTATTCGGACCGGATCAGCGCAACTTGCGCGCATAGCAGTCGCGGACATGCTGGCTGATGTAGGTCGACAGGCCGCGTCCGTCCTCAGCCAGTTCCCGCATCCGGGCGATATGATGGGCGCCGGCGCTTTCTTCGTTGTACAAGTAGCGATCGCCGCCGTTGAACTCGACGGTGATCGAGTTGGCGCCCAATACATACGCAATCACGCCAGACTTGCCACTTCGATTTGCATAGCGCTGCATGCGGCTCCTTACGGTCGAGATGTATGTCAGGAGCGCGTGCGCTGCAGCCGCAGCAAACCTTCCGGCGTGCGAATCGCGCGCAGGTCGTCATAGTCAGGCACGCCCGTGACCTTCGTTTCAAGCCGCTGATGGTGGGTCGCGGTGACGACGATGCTGTCCATCCCGGCCGCCTCGGCCGACTGCAGGCCGGCCAGCGTATCCTCGAACACCAGGCATTCCTCCGGGCGCATCCCCAACTTCGCGGCGCCCAGCAGGAACGGATCCGGCGCCGGCTTGCCACGTTCAACGTCTTCCGCCGCCACCATCACGGGTGGCACCGGCAGCCCGGCCGCGGCGATGCGCGCCTCGGCCAGCGCACGCGGGGCCGAAGTGACAATGGCCCAGCGATCCGCTGGCAGGGTGGCGAGAAATGCGGCCACGCCGGCGATCGCCTCGATGCCTTCCACATCTTCAATCTCGGCCAGGGTGATGCGGTGCGCTTCGGCGACCGGATCGATATCGGGCAGGCCGACGCCGCGCACCGTGTCGACCGAACGCTTGCCGTGAATGGTCGGCAGGAACACATCGACATCCAGCCCATGGCTGCGCGCCCAGTTGGCCCAGACCCGCTCGGCGGCGATGATCGAAGTGAGGATGGTGCCATCCATGTCGAACAGGAAGGCGGCGTAATCGCGTGCGGGCAGGGCGGTCATTGATTCGTCAGTTGAAGGTGGAAATGAAAAGCGGGCCGATACGCGAGAAGCGTCGGCCCGCGTTCGACGAGGAACCTGGGTCCCCGCCTTTGCAGGAACAAGCTTACTCGGCCAGCTGCTGGCGCACGCGCACGATTGCCGCGCGCACCTGGTTCGGCGCGGTGCCGCCCACGTGGTCACGCGCCGCCACCGAGCCCTCGAGGGTCAGCACGTCGAACACGTCCTGTCCGACCAGCGGCGAAAAGCCCTGCAGTGTCTCGAGCGACATCTCGGACAGGTCGCAGCCGGCCACGTCGCAGGCGCGCACCGCATGCGCCACGGCTTCGTGGGCGTCGCGGAACGGCAACCCTTTCTTGACCAGGTAGTCGGCCAGGTCGGTCGCAGTGGCGTAACCCTGCAGCGCGGCAGCGCGCATGTTCTCGGCCTTGACCGTGATGCCGGACGCCATGTCGGTGAAGATGCGTAGCGTGTCCGTGACCGTGTCAATGGTATCGAACAGCGGTTCCTTGTCTTCCTGGTTGTCCTTGTTGTAGGCCAGCGGCTGGCCTTTCATCAGGGTCAGCAGGCCGGTCAGGTGGCCATACACGCGACCGGTCTTGCCACGCGCCAGTTCCGGCACGTCCGGGTTCTTCTTTTGCGGCATGATCGACGAGCCAGTGCAGAAGCGGTCGGCGATATCGATGAAGCCGATGCGCGGGCTGATCCACATGACCAGCTCTTCCGAGAAGCGCGACACGTGCATCATCAGGATCGATGCGGCGGCGGCGAACTCGATCGCGAAGTCGCGGTCTGACACAGCGTCGAGCGAGTTGTGGCAGACGTCGTCAAAGCCCAGGGTCTTGGCCACGTGCAGGCGGTCGATCGGGAAGGTGGTGCCGGCCAGGGCGGCGGCGCCCAGCGGCAGGCGGTTCACGCGGCGGCGTGCATCCTGCATGCGCTCGGCGTCGCGGCCGAACATTTCAACATAGGCCAGCATGTGGTGACCAAAGGTGATCGGCTGCGCCACTTGCAGGTGGGTAAAGCCGGGCATGATGGTGTCGGCATGGCGCTCGGCCAGGTCGGTCAGCGCGCCGCGCAGGCCGGCGAGCAGGGCCAGGATATCGTCGATCGCGGCGCGCACATACAGGCGAATATCGGTAGCGACCTGGTCGTTGCGCGAGCGGCCGGTGTGCAGGCGCTTGCCGGCGTCACCAACTAGTTCGGTCAGGCGTTTTTCGATGTTCAGGTGCACGTCTTCCAGGTCGAGCAGCCATTCGAAGCTGCCGGCTTCGATCTCGGACCGGATCTGCGTCATGCCGCGTTCGATCTCCGCACGGTCGTGCTCGCTGATGATGCCCTGGGCCGCCAGCATCTCGGCGTGCGCCAGCGAGCCCTGGATGTCGAACTGCGCCAGGCGTTTGTCGAAGAACACCGACGCGGTGTAGCGCTTGACGAGATCGGAAACGGGTTCGGAGAAGCGGGCCGACCAGGCTTCGGCTTTTTTGGAGAATTGTTCGGTCATGGTGGAATTCCGGTTGAGGATCCGACGATTATAAACCGCGTCGCCGCTATGCCATCCGACAGGCACATTACCCTGAGAAAGGAAGCGAAAAAAAGACGGTCATTGGACCCAATCGGAGCAGATGCGAAGGCCAAACGGCGCTAGAATGGTTTTTTTGCCAGCATTGCAAGCCTTATGATTACGAACGATTCCAGCTTTCAGGTCAGTACTGACCAGTCCCAGCTCGATATCCCGCTGATCTACCGCTTCCTCAGCGAGCAGTCGACCTGGGCTGTAGGCATATCCCGTCCGATCGTCGAGCGCGCCATCGAGAACTCGCTGTGCTTCGGCGGCTACCTTGATGGCCGCCAGATCGCATTCGCACGCGTGATCACCGACTACGCCACGTTCGCCAATCTGGTGGACGTGTTCGTCGTGCCCGAATACCGTGGGCGCGGCTATGGCAAGCAACTGGTTGGCGTGGTACTACGCCACCCCAGCCTGCAGCAATTGCGCCGTTTTACCCTGGCCACTGCCGACTCGCATGGCCTGTACGCGCGCTTCGGCTTTACCCCACCGTTGCGTCCAGAGACATTGATGGAGCGTTACTTTCCCAACATCTATTTATCCTGAGCGCACTCAACATGGCGACGTGAATCTGCAATCAGGCTTACGCTGATGGCTCATCAGGGGAAGTCCTATGTTCCGATTCATCGTGGGTGCCATGCTTGTGTTGGCATTGCTGGCCGGTAGCGCCAGCCATGCCGCCGACAAAGAACCGGTAGCGCCGAAAGGCTCGCTCGTCATCATTGGCGGCGCCTTGCGCGCCGATAACGATGCCGTGTGGGAGCGCATTGTCCAGCTCGCGGGTGGAAAAGGCGCGCGCATTGCCGTGTTCGCTTCCGCCTCGGCCAGCCCTGAACGCGCCGGGAACTATCTGGTCGAACGCCTGAACCGCTACGGTGCCGATGCCTTCTTCGTGCCGGTCGCCCAACACCTGGAGGGCGCCGATGTGCGCGGCGCTGCCGACGATCCCAAGCTGGCCGAAGCGGTACGCACCGCCGGCGGCGCCTATTTCTCGGGCGGTGACCAGGGCCGCATCACGGGTGTGCTGCGCCGGCCCGATGGCAGCAACACGCAAGTGCTCGACGCCCTGTGGGACATGTACCGGCGCGGCGGCGTGATCGCCGGTTCCAGCGCCGGCGCCGCCATCATGAGCAGCACCATGTTCGGCCATCCGCGTTCGATCCTGTCGACCCTGCAGCACGGCGTCGACGACGGCCGCCAGATCACGCGCGGCCTGGGCTTCATCGGCGACGACGTCTTCATCGACCAGCACCTCTTGGTGCGCGGACGCTTCGCGCGCATGCTGCCGGCCATGCTGGCCAAGGGCTACAAGATCGGCCTCGGGATCGACGAGAACACGGCGATGGTGGTGGGGCCCAAGCGCGACGTCGAGGTGATCGGCTATCGCGGCGCCCTGCTGGTCGACCTGAGCGAAGCCGCGACCCGCGACGGCAGCTTCAATCTCGCCAATGGGCGCCTCAGTTACCTCGACAATGGCGACCGCTTCAACCTGGCGACCAAGACCTTCACCCCGGCGCCCGAGAAGGCGCACGGCAAGGTCGACACCAAGAAGCCGTACTGGCGCGGCCCGCTGTTCTCGGCCGATATCCTCGGCAACGGCACGGTGGTCGACCTGATGGCCAAGCTGATCGACAGCGACCAGGCCGATGCGATCGGCCTGTCGCTTGACAGCCCGAATGCCGAGCGGCCCGACCTGGGGTTTGAATTCAAACTCAGTCGGGTGGGCGAGAGCGTGGGCTACCAGTCGGCGTTCAGCGAAGCCTATTCGGTCTATAACGTGCGGCTCGACATCCGGCCGATCGTGGTGCAGCGGCCGTTGTACCAGTACCGCTGATCAGTCGCAGCGCCATTCAAGGCGCTCGGCCAGCACCTGCTTCTGGGCGTCGATCAGTGGCGCATTCGGATCGTGACCTGCGCGCGCCACCTCGACCAGCGCTTTGTCAGGCGCCGTGATGGCCTCGAAAAAACGTCGGGTGACTTGGGGCTCGGTCAGCAGGTCTTCCTTGCCCTGCACCAGGTAGACAGGCAGCTCGTAGCCGGTGCCAAGTCGATACAAGTCGGCCGTCGACTGCATGCCGTCGCCTTTCCAGCCCACGAATTTGAGGAATGAATAATCCTCGCCTGCGGTGTAGTCGGCCTTGGCTTGCGGCGTTGCATACCGTGGCAGCACCTCGAACCAGGCTGCCGGCGTCGGATCGCTGGTCTGCGCCTCGTACTTGCGTACCGCGCGCCGCACGATGCCGAAGTTGCGTGGATTGGTCCAGGGCGGCGGGCCAAGCGCCTCCAGTTGGGCGACAGTGGCAGCGTCGCCGGCCGTGCGGGCGCGCTCGAGCACCGTGCCCCAGGTGGTCATGTTCTCGCGATAGCCGACCATTTGCGCCACGCCGACATAGGCGCAGAACAGTTGCGGACGCTGTTTTGCCATGTGGGCGCCAACCATTGACCCCCATGAGCTGCCCAGCAGGATCACCTTGCGCTTGCCGAAGCGTTGCGCCAGGTAGCGCGCCACCTCGATGCCATCGTCGCGGATCTGCTCGACGCTCAGGGGCACATCCTCGTCGGGACGGTTGCGGCCCCAGGTCATGCCGCTACCGCGTTGGTCCCACTGCGCCACGGTGACATGCTTGCGCCAGGACGCATAAGGGCCTGCGCCAAACACCGAGGTCGGGTTGCCCGGGCCGCCGTGCACGTACAGCAGGACCGGGTTGGCGCAATCGTCGCCGCTGACCGTGACCCACTGCTCGATGCCACCGATCTTCACGAAGCCGTTGTCGTCGACAGCCTGGCCAGGCTTGCAGGCGGGGGCGGCGTGGGCGACCGAGGCCGCGAACAGGGGGACAAGAAGGCAGGCGCGCAGGCGGGGCATCGGTATTCCATGAATGGACTGAATCGATTGATTCTGGGGCTGGCCCTTGGCCGCGTCAACGGTTCATGCATGGCGGGTTGAAAGACCGCTGTCGCGCGCTGAACGACAGGCTTACAATGTGCCGATCCATTTTCCAGGAATCGCAATGCGCCTGCTTCATGTTTTCACTGCGCTGCTGCTTGGCGCGCTGGTGTCGATCGCCCATGCCGCCCAGCCGGCCACGGTCCGTCTCGACTACACCCATGGCGGCAACGCGCTGCAGGACACCTACGCGATCGAGCGCGTGGTGATCGAACCGCTGCCCTGGCCGGGCAGCCTGGCGCGCAATCTGGACGACACCAACCGTGGCCAGAACCGGGTCGAAGTGGTCGACGCCAGGACCGGCGACCTGCTGTATTCGCGCGGCTTCTCGACCGTCTTCGGCGAGTGGCGCACGACGGAGGAAGCGAATCGCATCAGCCGTTCGTTCCAGGAGTCGGTACGCTTTCCGCAGTTCGCGCAGCCGGTCAGGGTGCGCATCCTGAGGCGCGACGAGCGCAATCAGTTCTCGGTTGCCTGGAGCGTCGAAGTCGATCCGCACGCGCAGGACGTGATCAAGCGCCAGCCGCCGGCGCTGGCGAAACCGATCGCCATCCACACCAGCGGACCGTCGCCCGACAAGGTCGACCTGCTGATCCTGGGCGACGGCTACACGCAGGGCGACATGAAGAAGTTCGAGCAGGATGCCCGGCGCCTGACGAAGCACCTGTTCTCGGTGTCGCCGTTTCGCGAACGCGCCAGCGATTTCAATGTGTGGGCGATGGCGGTGCCGACCGAGAAGTCGGGTATCAGCCGGCCGTCGACTGGCGTGCATAACCCGTCCGCGCTGGGTACGCGCTATGACATCTTCGGCAGCGAACGCTATGTGCTGACGCTCGACAACCGCGCGCTGCGCGACATCGCCCAGCATGCGCCGTATGAATTCATCGAGATACTGGTCAATAACGAGACCTATGGCGGGGGCGGCATCTTCGGCCAGTTCAGCACCGCGGCGGCGGGCAACGACTGGGCCGACTACCTGTTCGTGCACGAATTCGGCCACCACTTCGCCGGCCTGGCCGACGAGTACTATACCTCGCCGGTCGCTTACCAGTCGGCCAGCGGCCGCATGGAACCGTGGGAACCGAACGTGACCGCGCTGCGCGATCCGGCCGCTATCAAATGGAAGCGTCATGTGAAGGACGGCACGCCGCTGCCGACGCCATGGCCCAAGGCCGAGTATGAAGAAGAGTCGCGCGCCTACCAGAAGAAGCGTGCTGCCCTGCGAGCGGAGAATCGGCCGGAATCGGAGATGAGCGCCTTGTTCCGTGAAGACCTGCAGCGCTCGAACGCGCTGTTCGAGAAACAGCCGCACCGGCATGCGATAGGCGCGTTCGAAGGCGCGAACTACGAGGCCAGCGGTTACTACCGGCCAGCGATGCAATGCCTGATGTTCGACCGCAGCGAGGCGTTCTGCCCGGTGTGCCAGGACGGCATCACTGACATCATCGATCTCTATGCGGGAGCAGCTCAGCGGTAATCTTTGCTTACAACTCTGACAATTTGACTGTGGGCTGTCTAACAGACCCGGCGATGAGATAAGCCTATTCTGGAATCACTGAAGAACAACAACGACTGCACAGGCAAGCAGATCTGTGCAGAGACCAACCAGAAAGGAACACATCATGAACAAACTGATCGCTACCCTCATCGCCGGCCTGATGGCTACCGCTGCTCACGCTCAAACCACCGCGCCAGCGACCACCGCTGCCGACAACCGCATCGTCAAGGCCGAAGCCAGCGCCGAAAAAGACGTGATCAAGGCCGAGCAGAAAGAAATCAAGACCGCCATCAAGGCGGACGAGAAAGTGAACAAGACTGCTGCCAAGGCAATGGAAACCAAGTCGAAGGCACACGCCAACCTGGTCGAGTCGCACACCGACGCGGCTGCGAAAGTGGCCAAGGCTGACCCGGAAGACCGCGCCAAGGCGATGGCCAAGGCTGAAGAAAAAGTGGCCGATGCCAACCTGAAGGCCGAGAAGAAAATGATCAAGGCCGATGAGAAAGTGCTGAAGGCGCAGGTTGATGCGGCCGCCGACAAGGCCACCGCTGCGGCCAAGACCGAGCAGGTGCGTGCTGAAGCGCAAGCTGACGTGCACAAGGCTGCTGCCCGTAACTAAGCACCATGCTTGAAACGAAAAATGCCGGCTTCTCAGCCGGCATTTTTTTATCGCGCGTGGATTGGCTTGCTAGTTCATCCTTCAGCCCGCATCGCCAGATCCTGCGCCTTCAACCTCGCCGACAAGGCCTTGCCCTTGCGCGCCCGCTTGCCAAAGTGCGGCTCCAGCCCCGATGCAAACAATTCCACGGTCCGCGCCTTGTCCCCAGCCCAGGTGCCAAGCACATTCACACCCTTCTGGCTGATCGGCTGCGCCGCCAGCATCGTTTCCTTCGGCTCCAGCTCCATCAGGATCACGCCCCGACCGCCATTGGTCAGCACTTTCATCTCATCGATACCAAACACCAGCACGCGGCCCTTCTCGGACAGGCAGGCAATCGCCCCGGCAGTATCCGACACCACCCGCGGCGGCAGCGGCACGGCGCCGTCATTCAAGGTAATGAACGACTTGCCACCCTTCAGGCGGCTGACCATATCGCCCGCCTTGGTAATGAACCCAAACGCGTCCGAGGTCGAGATCAACAGGCGCGTATCCGGATTGCCCGCGAAGTAATGCAGGATCCTGACCCCACCCGACAAGTCGACCAGCGTGGTGATCGGCACCCCATCCCCACGCGCTCCCGGCAGGGCGGCCACCGGCACCGAATACACCTTGCCGTTATCGCCAACACCGAGCAAATGATCCACCGTACGGCATTCAAACGCCTTGTACAGCGAGTCGCCGGCCTTGAACGTGAACTGCGCCGGATCGTGCCCAATGCCAGTGCGCGCACGCACCCAGCCCTTCTCGGACACGATCACCGTCACCGGCTCGTCGATCACCTTCTGCTCGGCCACCGCGCGCTGCGCTTCCTCGATGATGGTGCGACGATCATCGCCATACAGCTTGGCGTCGGCTTCGATCTCGCGAATGATCAGGCGCTTCATCGACGACGGATTTTCGAGGATGTCCTCGAGCTTTTCCTTGTCGCCGCGCAGTTCGGCCAGCTCTTGCTGGATCTTGATCGCTTCCAGGCGCGCCAGTTGGCGCAGGCGGATCTCGAGGATGTCCTCGGCCTGGCGGTCGCTCAGGCGGAATTCCTCGATCAGCGCCGCCTTCGGCTCATCCGCATTGCGGATGATGGCGATCACCTTGTCGATATTCAGCAGGACGGTCTCACGGCCTTCCAGGATGTGGATGCGGTCGTTGACCTTGCCCAGCTTGAATTCGGTGCGGCGCCTGACGGTCGTGAACCGATAATCGATCCACTCCTGGATGATGGTGCCCAGGCCCTTCTGGCGCGGACGGCCATCGCCGCCGATCATCACCATATTGATCGGGCTTGAAGACTCGAGCGAGGTATGCGCCAGCAGCATCAGCATGAATTCGCCCTGGTCGACGTTCTTCGACTTCGGCTCGAACACCAGGCGCACCGCGGCTTCGCGGCCCGATTCGTCGCGCACCGCATCGAGCGCGCCGAGAATCGTGTTCTTCAGCGCCAGCTGCTCGGGCAGCAGCGCCTTCTTGCCGGTCTTGACCTTGGGGTTGGTCAGTTCTTCGATTTCTTCGAGCACGCGCTGCGACGAGCAGCCCGGCGGCAGTTCATACACCACCGCCTGCCACTGGCCGCGCGCCAGCTCTTCGATCTTCCAGCGCGCGCGTACCTTCATCGAACCACGCCCGCCCGCGTACATGTCGGCGATCTGCGAGGCCGGGGTGATGATCTGGCCACCACCCGGGAAGTCCGGACCCGGGATATAGGTCATCAGCTCGGCGTGGGTCATCTTCGGATTGCGGATCAGCGCCACCGCCGCCGCCGCCACTTCGCGCAGGTTGTGCGCCGGGATCTCGGTGGCCAGGCCGACCGCGATGCCCGAGGCGCCGTTGAGCAGCACCATCGGCAGGCGCGCCGGCAGGGTGCGCGGCTCGGTGGTCGAGCCGTCGTAGTTCGGCTGCGAGTCGACCGTGCCCATGTCGATCTCGTCCATCAAGAGGCGCGCGATCGGCGTCAAACGGGCTTCGGTATAACGCATCGCCGCGGCGCCGTCGCCGTCGCGCGAGCCGAAGTTGCCCTGGCCGTCGATCAGCGGATAGCGCAGCGAGAAGTCCTGCGCCATGCGCACCAGCGCGTCGTACACCGACTGGTCGCCGTGCGGGTGCAGTTTGCCGAGCACGTCGCCGACCACCGCGGCCGACTTGCGCGGCTTGGCGGTCGGGCCCAGGCCCAACTCGTTCATCGCGTACAGGATGCGGCGCTGGACCGGCTTCTGGCCGTCCGCTACGTCGGGCAGCGCGCGGCCCTTGACCACCGAGACGGCGTAATCCAGGTAGGCGCGCTCGGCGAAGGTGGACAGGGTGAGCGTCTCGACGTCCGAGGGCTCGTGTTGTTGCTCAAAGAGGCTAGGTTGATTCGTCATGATATTCGTTCGGTGTTCTGCGGGCATTCCTGGCGGTGCGGAGAGCCTTGGGTCCCCGCCTGCGCGGGGACGACGTACTTGGGCCGGTGGCTTGAAGACCGTCGTTCCCGCGCAGGCGGGAACCCAAGTTCAACTAGCAAACAGTTATCCTCATCAGATATCCGCCTCCGTCTCGTTCCCGTGTTCCTCGATCCACGCGCGGCGCGCGGCGGCTTCGCCTTTACCCATCAGCATATTGAAACGCGACGCCGATTCGGCGTGGTCGTACTGGCCGAAGGCCACCGGCAGCAGGCGCCGGGTGTCCGGGTTCATGGTCGTTTCCCACAGCTGCTCGGCGTTCATCTCGCCCAGGCCCTTGAAGCGCGAGATGCTCCACACGCCTTCCTTCAGGCCTTCTTTCTTGAGCTTGTCCTCGATCGCCAGCAGCTCGCCGTCGTCCAGCGCATACAGCTTCTGGATCGGCTTCTTGCCGCGCGCCGGCACGTCGACCCGGTACAGCGGCGGACGCGCGATGCAGATATTGCCGTTGCCGAACAGGGCAGGGAAGTGCTTGAAGAACAGCGTCAGCAGCAGCACCTGGATGTGCGAGCCATCGACGTCCGCATCCGACAGGATGCAGATCTTGCCGTAACGTAGACCCGTCAGGTCGGGCGCGTCGCCGACGCCGTGCGGATCGACCCCGATCGCCACCGAGATATCGTGGATCTCGTTATTGGCGAACAGGCGATCGCGGTCGGTTTCCCACGAATTGAGCACCTTGCCGCGCAGCGGCAGGATGGCCTGGAATTCCTTGTCGCGGCCCATCTTGGCCGAGCCGCCAGCCGAGTCGCCCTCGACCAGGAACAGTTCGTTGCGGGTGATGTCGCTCGACTCGCAATCGGTCAGCTTGCCTGGCAAGACCGCCACGCCGGACGATTTCTTCTTCTCGACTTTTTGCAGCGAGCGCAGGCGCGATTGGGCCTGCTTGATCACCAGCTCGGCCAGCTTCTTGCCGTATTCGACGTGCTGGTTCAGCCACAATTCGAGCGGCGGCTTGGTGAACGTCGACACCAGCTTGAGCGCGTCGCGCGAATTCAGGCGCTCCTTGGTCTGGCCCTGGAACTGCGGGTCCAGCACCTTGGCCGACAGCACGAACGAGACGCGCGCGAACACGTCTTCGGGCAGCAGCTTGACCCCTTTCGGCAGCAGGCCATGCAGCTCGACGAAGTTCTTCACGGCGCCATACAGGCCGTCACGCAGGCCGGCTTCGTGGGTGCCGCCGCTGACGGTCGGAATCAGGTTGACATAGGACTCGCGTACCACGCCGCCTTCTTCGGTCCAGGCCACGACCCAGTCGGCGCCTTCGCCTTCGGCGAAGCTGTCGTCGCCCGCGGCCGCAAATTGCGCGCCTTCGAACAGCGGGATCAGGGTCTCGCCGCTCGAGCTCTGGGCCAGCGCTTCATTCAGGTAGCCGCGCAGGCCTTCGTCATAGCGCCAGGTCTGGACGTCGCCGGTCTTGCCATTGGTGAGCGTGACGGTCACGCCCGGCAGCAGCACAGCCTTCGAACGCAGCAGGCGTTGCAGGTCGCCCAGCGGGATGTTCGGTGAATCAAAATATTTACCGTCCGGCCAGGCGGTGACGCGGGTGCCGTTCTTCTTGCCGCCGCGGTCGAACGGGCTGGAAGTGAGCGGCTCGATCACGTCGCCATTGGCGAACACCAGCTTGTGCTGGCCATTGCCCTGGTCGTCCTTGCGCCAGACCTCGATCTCGAGGCGCTTCGAGAGCGCATTGGTGACCGAGACGCCGACCCCGTGCAGGCCGCCCGAGAAGGCATAGGCGCCGCCCGAACCCTTGTCGAACTTGCCGCCGGCATGCAGGCGGGTGAACACGATCTCGACCGTGGACACGCCTTCTTCCGGGTGGATGCCCACCGGAATGCCGCGGCCGTCGTCCTCGACCGTGATCGAACCGTCGGGGTTCAGGGTCACGCCGATATTCTTGCAGTGACCGCCCAGCGCCTCATCCGAAGCGTTGTCGATCACTTCCTGGATGATGTGGAGCGGGTTCTCGGTCCGGGTATACATGCCCGGACGCTGTTTCACAGGTTCGAGCCCTTTGAGGACGCGGATGGATGATTCGCTGTAGTCTGGAGCGGGTTTCTTGGAGGCCATCTTGAAGATTGATTGTCGAATGCTCCGGCATTCTAACTTGTCATGGGGAAAAGGTTAGGCTTTTTTACTGTTTAAATATACAGTAGTTCGCGTTGTGGCGTGCTTTTCGCTTCGCACGTTTGTGCTAGATTAAGCTGGATATCCACGGCGATGCCAGGGAGGCGCTCTACCGATGCACTTATCCAGCTATCCGATCACCGTCCGCCTGATCGGTTTCGCGTCAAGCGAAGCCGCCCAGCTCGAAGCCTTGCTGGCACAGGCGCCTGGCCTGGGGCCGTCGTATTCTTGCCTGCATGACGATAGTTTGCAAGAGCCCGATTTATATATCGCCAATAGTGACAGTCCGACCGCACTGACGCGGCTCGGCTGCCTGCCGCCCGGATCGCTGCAGCCGGCGCTGGTCATCGGCGCCATCGAGGGCAGTCCCTGGCCCACCCTGGCGCGCCCGATCGAGCCCCTGAAGCTGTACGGAGCCCTGGCCCACCTGCTCGATACCCGGGTCCACGCGCTGGTACAGCAGAGCATTCGTCCCCGGCGCGTGCTGGCCGAGCGGCGTCGCCGTCCGCGCCTGGCGCCGGACTGCGAGACGGCGGCATTCTACACGCGCCAGCGCCGTGGTCCGGTAGATGGGGCTGTTTTGATCGTCGACCAGGAATGCAAGCTGCGCAACCAGGTGGCGCACGTGCTGGGCCCGCGCCGGGTAGCGGTCGAATGGACCGACAGCCTGTGCGCAGCGGTGCGACTGTGCGACGAAACGCCGGTCTCACTGGTATTGATCAATACCGCGGCGACCGGCATCGAGCCGTACGAGGTGTGCAGCTCGATCAAGTCGCAGGATGGCGCCCAGCGCACCCCGGTCGTGTTCCTGGTCGAGCAATCGTTTCATTACGACAGCGTGCGCGCACGCCAGGCCGGCGCGCGCGGCCTGCTGACCACGCCGGTCGCCGGCCGCCACTGGATGCTGACCTTCCAGAAACTGATGGATCTGCCAGTGTAGCTGGTCGACGCTTAAAACGACGTTTTGTAACAACTTTATATCGTGCGAAGCGATGGTGAAGTTATATTAATAACCATGGCTGAAGACGATCAAATCAAGCGCAAGGACGGCGACGATCCAGCGGGGGATGTCGACGAGCGCCGCGAAACCCGCGTCCGTGTACCCGACCGCCGTGCCAGTGGCGGCCAGACAGCGCGCGGGCCAGCCCGCTATCTGCGCGATGGCGACAACGCCGTGGCCCTGGCGGGCAGGGTGATCACCTCGCGTTTTCGCTCGCTGCGCGAACGCTTCAACCGCGACTTCATGCAGCGCACGCTGCACATCGGCGTCTCGGCCCGCATTTTTCATCCTGCTGCCGGGGCCAAGGGCCTGCTCAGCAAGAACCTGCAGTATCTCGAAGAATCGATCGCCCAGTGGGTGATGTCGCGCGATGTGCTGGTGTTCATGATCCCAACCGTCAATACCAACGGTCTGCTCCACCCCAGCAATATCACCCTGCGCCACTATGCGCGCCATCTCGATGGCCTGGTGCTGCAGGGCGGGGCCGACGTGGCGCCGCAAACCTATTCCGAAACCCCGACCCGTCCCGAATGGAGCGGCGACCGCGCGCGCGATGTGTACGAGCTCGAACTGCTGCACGAATTCGTTGACGCCGGCAAGCCTGTGCTGGGCGTGTGCCGTGGTTGCCAGCTGATCAATGTCGCCTTCGGCGGCACCCTGCACCAGGACGTCGCCACCGACATGCCCGAGGCCCTGGCCCACGTGCACGATGTCTACGACGCCCACCGCCACGCCATCGTGTTCCCCAAGGGCTCCTCGCTGGGCCGCATGTTCCCCAAGGTCGAGCGGGCGATGGTCAATTCGATCCACCATCAGGCGGTCAAGGACCTCGGACGCGACATCCGCATCGAAGCCATGTCCGAACCGGACGGCGTCGTCGAGGCGATCCGCTACCAGCGCGCCAATTTCGTGATGGGCCTGCAATGGCACCCCGAATTCCACCGCTCGGGCGGCGTCGACCTGCTCGATTGCACGCCGGTACTCGACGAATTCCTGCGCGCGGCGCGTGAAACACGCCTGTAAAAGTTGCCCAAAATTAAGCTGTGGTGTGCGCCGTGATTCGCTTGCCGAAAACGCTTGCTTTCGCCGCGTGACGCGTGAATAATGAAATGAGAATCATTCGCATCGACTGGGAGTGCGGATTCATTTCACCTTGCTCGTTGCGCATCGCAACTGCTCGCACCGCAACCGCTATTTGGGAGACGCCTGCATGACCATTTCCACTGGAGACACGACGTCGTCGGAACCGCGCAGCCAGGACGCGCTGCTGGTCGCTTCGCTTTTGCACCTGATGTCCAACTACACCACGCGCGGCGATGGTGAACAGCCCTGCGTCAAGCTGGCCTCGGTGATCGAGCGCCACCTGTGCGCGCTGTCGCGCCTGCCGAATATCGACCCCGTACTGCGCGCCACTTGCGAACAGCTGTCCGACCAGTGGGCGGTGGTGGTCGACGCCAAGTTGCCGGCTCCGGCGCCGGTCCGCCAGCCGCTGCTGGCGCGCTTCATGAAGGGCAGTTGGGTCGGCAAGACCGCGCCACTGGCTGGCTGATCCCAGCGTCTATGTCGTGCGGCCGCCGCGGAAGTGCCCGATCGCGGCATTGACCATGCCCTCGACACTGCCTTCGCGCTCCGCATGGCGCCGCAGGATGGCGGCGTCGCTGCCATCGTGCACCGCGGCCGACAGGTGGCGCAGGGCGTCCACGCTGCCCAGCGCCTCGGCGTGCGGCAGCATTTGTTCCAGCGTCGCCAGGATGTCTTCGCGCATCGGCACGTTCTCGTAGGTCTTCGGATGCGTGATGCTGCCTTCCAGGCCGAAGCGGCAGGCCTGGAAGCGGTTGTAGTTGTAGACCAGGTAATCGTCTTCCACCGGTGCTTCTTCCTTGCGCTCCAGCAGGTGCCGGCATAGCGCCTGCAGGTAGCCGGCCAGCGCCGCCGCCCGCTCCACCGTCAGCGGCGTGTCGCACACGCGCAGCTCGATGGTGCCGTACTCGGGCTTGGGCCGCAAATCCCAATAAAAATCCTTCATGCTCTTGATGATATTGGTGCGCTCCATCTTGGCAAAGTAAACATCGGTGAACTCCTGCCAGCTGAGCGTGAACGGCGCGCGCCCGCTCATCGGGAAGGCGAACACCGAATTGAGGCGCGCCGATTCGAACAGGCTGTCATGGCCCTGCACATAGGGCGACGAGGCCGACAGCGCGATGAAGTGCGGCAGATAGCGGTTGAGCGCATGCAGCAGGTAGAGCGCATCGTCGCCGTTGGCGCAGCCGATGTGCACGTGCTGGCCGAACACCGTGAACTGCTTGGCCAGGTAGCCGTACAGCTGCGACAGGTATTCGTAGCGCGGCTTGGCCGAAATCCTCTGGTCGGACCAGTGCTGGAACGGATGGGTGCCGCCGCCGGCGATGCCGATATTGAGCACGTCGCTGGCCGCCACCAGGGTGTCGCGGATCTCGGTCAATTCTGCCAGCAGTGGCGCGTAGGCCGTGTGCACGCTCGAGTTAATCTCGATCATGCTCTCGGTGATTTCGGGCGTGACGTTGCCCGGGAAGGGTTTGCGCGTCAACAGGTGCATCAGGTCGGGGCTGGCCGCGGTCAGGTTGAAATCCGACAGGCTGACCAGCTGCAGTTCAAGCTCGACCCCGAAGGTGAGCGGCTGCGAGGGGTTGAAGGCGTCAAGCGGCATGGGTCGACTCCGGTGCTTCGCGCGCCCAGATCAGTGCGCGCTGGATGATGATCGGGCCGAAGACTTCGAGCAGCATCGTCACGGCCGCCATCGCATACAGTTCTTCGACTACTTTCAGGCCGGCATAGCGCGCGTGCTCGAGCAGCAGGATCACGAACACGGCCAGCGGCGCCAGCCCGAGGCCGGTCAGTGCGCCCTTGCGCCAGGTGACGCCCGACAGGTGGGCGAACGCCGTCACCCCGGCCACCTTGGCGAACATGCGCACCAGCACCACGCTGATCGCCAGCGCAGTGCCGGCCGTGACCAGGCGCCAGTCGAGGGTCGAGGCGGCGTACACGAACAGCAGCACGGTCAGCACCTCGCCCAGCGCGCCGAAGTTGCGCTGGGTCTGGGTGAAGGCCACGCGCCGGTAGCGCACCGTCAGGCCGAAGGACAGCGCCGCCACCACCGGCGACAGGCCGATGCTGTCGCACAGCGCCACCAGCAGGATCACGGCCAGCGCGAAGGCCACGGTGGTGTCCTGTTGTTGATTACCGATCGCGCGCAGCAGGGCTGGCACCACCACGCCGAAGATCGCGCCGGCGACGATCGAGCCGGCCAGCATCACCAGGCTTTGCCACAGCGCTTCGCCCACCGCGTCATAGGTGCGGAACAGCCAGATGCCGATGATGGCGTTGAAGGCGAAGACCGACAGCACGCAGTTCTGGGCCGACAGGTGCAGCACCCGCTCGGTCATCTGGCCCGAGCTTTTCTGTTCGTTGACCACCCGCACCACGGTGGCGGGCGAAGTCGCCATCGACAGCGCCGCCATCAGGAGGGCGGTCAACTGGCCGGTGCCGAAAGCGCTGGCGACAAAATAGACCAGGATGAAGGTCAAGCCCGCCTCGACCAGCCCTGCCACGCCGATCCAGGGATTGTTGACCAGCCAGCGCAGGTTGATGCGGTTGCCCAGTTCGAACAGGATCAGGCCGAAGGCGACATTGGCCAGCAGCGAGACCGGACCCATGTCGGGGGCGGGCAGGGCGCCGATTTGCGTGCTGCCGAGGGCAAAGCCGACCACGCCATAGAAGCTGATGCGCGGCAGGCCGGTCCAGCGCTGGCCGAATTCGCCGGCCAGCCAGGCGAGCGCGATCGCCAGCGGCCACGCGAGACTAGTCAACAAGGACAGCAGGTCTGGCATTCGGATTCCCTCTTGATCTTGTGTTGTTGTGTTGGGTTGGCGCACGTTGCTGGCCGCTCGCGGATTCTACTAGCGGTCCAGCCACGCACGATTGTCCTGGCTCGCCCGTCCCCGCGCCGTGTGTTGAGACACGGCGAGCGGCGGGCGAGTGGCTAGATCATAGCGATTCCAGCGGGGCCGTCCGTGTCCGCACTAACACAGTGCGTAAGGACATTGCTTTTGCTAAATTGTTGTCGCATGTATGCAGGGATGCACGCACGCACCACGCACCACGCACCACGCACCACGCACCACGCACCACGCACCACGCACCACGCACGGACGAACGCAGCGCGCACGAACGCACGGATGCACGCACGAACGCACGCACCACGCGCGTACGCACGTCGTACCCGCGAAGGCGGGTACCCAAGTTTGTTTGCGTTGAGGCTACGTTCGATCGTGCCGGCTACGCTGGGGACTTGGGTACCCGCCTGCGCGGGTACGACGTTTAGCTTTGCGTGGGAACGGAGGCGAAGCTATTTGCTGAGCAAACGCATAGCGCGTTCCAAGCCTTCGAGCGTGATCGGGAACATGCGCTTATTCATGATCTGGCGAATCAGGGCAATCGACTGCCGGTACTGCCATAAATGTTCCGGCTCCGGATTGAGCCACGCAAACTTGGGGAAAGCCGACACAAAGCGCGCCAGCCAGGCCGCGCCCGCTTCCTCGTTGTTGTACTCGACCGAGCCGCCCGGCGCCATCACCTCGTAGGGGCTCATGGTGGCGTCGCCGACAAAGATCACCCTTGTGTCGGCCGGATACTTGCGCAATACATCCCAGGTCTCGAAGCGCTCGCTGTGACGGCGCCGGTTGTTCTTCCACAGGTAGTCATAGACGCAGTTGTGAAAGTAATAGAACTCCATATTCTTGAATTCGCTGCTGGCGGCCGAGAACAGTTCTTCGGTGCGCTCGATATGGTCGTCCATCGAGCCGCCCACATCGAGCAGCATTACCACCTTGATCCGGTTCTTGCGCTCGGGCCGCATGCGGATGTCGAGCCAGCCGGCATTGCTGGCGGTAGCGCGGATGGTGTCGTCCAGCGCCAGTTCGTCGGCCGCACCCTGGCGCGCGAAGCGGCGCAGGCGGCGCAGGGCTACCTTCAGGTTGCGCGTGCCCAGCTCGCGCTCGTCGTCATAGTCGCGGAAGGTGCGTTGCTCCCACACCTTGACCGCACTGCGGTTGCGGCTGGTTCCGCCAATGCGGATGCCTTCCGGATTGGTGCCGCCATGCCCGAACGGCGAGGTGCCGCCGGTGCCGATCCACTTGCTGCCGCCGGCATGGCGTTCCTTCTGCTCCTTCAGCAGCTCTTGCAGGCGCTGCTGCAGCTTGTCGTAGCCGAATTTCTCGAGCTGCGCCTTCTGCTCCGGCGTCAGCTCGCGCTCGAAACGCTTGATCAGCCAATCCAGCGGGATGTCGGCCTTCTCGTCGAACACCGCATCGACACCCCTGAACCAGGCGCCGAACACGCGATCGAACTTGTCGAAATGGGCTTCATCCTTCACCAGCGTCAGGCGCGCCAGATAATAAAACTCGTCGAGCGAAGGAATGATCACGCCGCGCTGCAGCGCTTCGAGCAGGGTCAGGAATTCGCGGATCGAGACCGGCACCCTGGCCTCGCGCAGGGCGCGAAAGAAATCGATCAGCATGCTCGGTCCAGCGCGCGGGCCAGCCAGCTCATCGCCGGTTCCTCGCCATCGCCATCAGGCGATCGAACAGGGCGACGTCCTGTTCGTTCTTGAGCAGGGCGCCGTGCAGTGGCGGCGCGCTATTCTCGGTGCGCAGCGCTTCGGCCGGCACATCCTCGGCCAGCAGCAGCTTGAGCCAGTCCAGGAATTCAGAGGTCGACGGCTTCTTCTTGATGCCGGGGACGTCGCGCAGCGCATAAAAGCTTTCCAGCGCGGCGGCCAGCAGGTCCTGTTTCAGGCGCGGGAAGTGCACGCCCACGATGTCGGCCATCGTCTCGCGGTCGGGGAACTGGATGTAATGGAAGAAGCAGCGGCGCAGGAAGGCGTCGGGCAGCTCTTTTTCATTATTCGAGGTGATGATCACCAGCGGGCGGTGTTTGGCCACCACCATCTCGCGCGTCTCATACACATAGAACTCCATGCGATCGAGTTCGCGCAGCAGGTCGTTGGGGAATTCGATGTCGGCCTTGTCGACCTCGTCGATCAGCAGCACGGTCGGCTCGGGCGCCGTAAACGCCTGCCACAGCACGCCCTTGACGATGTAGTTCTGGATGTCGCGCACGCGCTCGTCGCCCAGCTGCGAATCGCGCAGGCGCGAGACGGCGTCGTATTCGTATAAACCCTGCTGGGCCTTGGTGGTCGACTTCACGTGCCACTGCAAGAGCGGCATATTGAGCGCGGCCGCGACCTCTTCGGCCAGCATGGTCTTGCCGGTGCCCGGCTCGCCCTTGATCAGGAGCGGACGGCCCAGGGTGAGGGCGGCGTTGACGGCCAGTTTCAGGTCAGCGGTGGCGACGTAGTTGTCGCTGCCTTCGAAGCGGGGAGTTGCATGCATGGCGGGTAGGGAGGAAATCGATGAAGTTGGGGCGAGTATATGCCAGAAATATGGCGACCCCGCGCGCCCGGGCAGCGGACGCCAGTTTGTAGACTGGTGTCAAGTCTTCAGATAGAATCGGCCGGTTGGTAAGCCTTTGCTAAGTTTTTGTGCGGTTGCGATTTTCGACTTATAACTAACGAGACGCCCATGAAAAAAACTCTGGTCCCACTGGCGCTGGCGGTGTTCGCCTGCGCCGCCGGCAGCGCCGTAGCTGCCGAAGTGGTCGGTAATCCCCAGGCGGCTACCGCCAAGATCGAGATGTGTATCGGCTGCCATGCCATCCCCGGCGGCTATAAAACGGCATTCCCCGAGGTGTACCGCGTGCCGATGATCGGCGGCCAGTCGGCAAGGTACCTCGAGGCGGCGCTCAAGGCCTATCGCAAGGGCGACCGCAAGCATCCTTCCATGACCGGCATCGCGCGCTCGATGAGCGACCAGGACATCGCCGACGTGGCGGCTTATTATTCCCAGCAAACGTCGAACCGAGCGACCGCCCAGCGATGAGGACCGCCATGAAGAACACCATGCTCCTGCTGGCGCTCGGCGCCATCTCCTTCGGCGCGGCCGCCAACGACGTCAAGCGCGGCGAAGCCCTGGCCCAGAAATACAACTGCGCCTCCTGCCACGGCGCCGACTACAACAAGGCGATCGACCCGACCTATCCGAAGCTGGCCGGCCAGCACGGCGACTATCTGACGCATGCGCTGCGCGCCTACAAGCGCGGCGCCGGCGCCAATGGCCGGGTCAACCCGATCATGGCCGCCATCGTGCAGCCGCTGTCGAACCAGGATATGTCCGACCTCGGCGCCTATCTCGCCAGCCTGCCGTCGCAGCTGGTGGTCAAGAAGTAGTCGCAGCGCCGCGACACGCGCCCCGGCACGAACTGCTAACATCTCGTCCCTTCCCGCCGCATCGCCGGCGGGAGGACTTTTTGTTGTCCGTCCGCTGGAGCCACCATGCCGTCCCTTACCCCCGCTTACCTCAAGATCAACCTGCTGGCCGGTCTCACCGTCGCGCTGGCCCTGGTGCCCGAGGCGATCGCCTTCGCCCTGGTCGCCCACCTGTCCCCGCTCACCGGCCTGTACGCCGCGGTGATCGTCGCCTTCATCACCTCCACCTTTGGCGGCCGGCCCGGCATGATCTCGGCCGCCGCCGGCTCGCTGGCGGTGGTGATGGTGGCGCTGGTGGTGCAGCACGGCGCGCAATACCTGCTGGCGGCGGTGGTGCTGATGGGCGTGCTGCAACTGCTGTTCGCCGCCGCGCGCCTGGGTAAATTCATCCGCATGGTGCCGCACCCGGTGATGCTCGGCTTCGTCAACGGCCTGGCCTTATTGATCTTCCTGGCCCAGTTCAACCACTTCAGGCAAGCCGGCCCGGACGGCGCGCCGCAGTGGATGGCCGGCCCCGAGCTGGCGGTCATGGCCGCCATCATCGCCGTCACCATTGCGGTGATCTACCTGACCCCGCGCCTGACCAAAGCAGTGCCGTCGACCCTGGTCGGCATCCTGGTGGCCAGCGTCGGCTGCGCTCTGCTCGGCATCGAGACCAAGACCGTGGGCGACCTCGGCTCGATCGCCGGCGGCCTGCCCAGCTTCGCGCTGCCGGACGTGCCGTGGAACCTGGACACGCTGCGCATCGTCTTTCCCTATTCGCTGGTGCTGGCCGGCGTCGGCCTGATCGAGTCGCTGCTCACATTGACCCTGATCGACGAGATCACCGACACCCGCGGCCAGCCGAACCGCGAATCGCTGGCGCTGGGCGCGGCCAATGTGGTGGCCGGCCTGTTCGGCGGCATGGGCGGCTGCGCCCTGATCGGCCAGAGCATGATCAATGTGAACAGCGGCGCCAGCGGGCGCCTGTCGGGTATCGCCGCCGCACTGTTCCTGCTCGCCTTCATCCTGTTCGGTTCGACCTGGATCGAGGCGATCCCGCTGGCGGCCCTGGTCGGCGTCATGTTCGTGGTGTGCGAGAAGACCTTTGAGTGGGGCACGTTCCGCCTGGTGGGCCGGGTGCCGCGCGCCGACGTGTTCGTGATTGTGCTGGTGGCCGGCATCACCCTGGTGTTCGACCTGGCGGTGGCGGTGATCGCCGGCGTGATCGTGTCGGCGCTGGTCTTCGCCTGGCAGCATGCCAAGCAGGTACGGGCTGCCGTCTCGCAGGACGAGCAGGGCTGGAAAGTCTATGCGCTGGAGGGAACCTTGTTCTTCGCGTCGGTGACGCCGTTCCAGTCGCTGTTCGCACCGAAGGACGATCCGCAGGACGTGGTCATTGATTTCATGCGCGCGCGGGTGGTCGATCACTCGGCGATCCAGGCGATCGACGCCCTGGCCGAGCGTTACCGCCTGCTCGGCAAGCGCCTGCACCTGCGCCACCTGAGCCCCGACTGCCGCGAGCTGCTGGACAAGGCGCGCGGCATGGTCGAAGTAAACGTGGTGGAAGACCCGCGCTACCGGGTGGCCGACGACAAGCTCGGTTGAACGTCGCGCCCGATCACGCGAACGCGCGCCGCCGCACGCATTCGATATAGGCTTCGGTATCGGGCGGCACGCCGCCGCGCTGCGAGGCCCAGATCATCTCGCCCAGGCACTCCATGATTTCGTGATGCGCGTCATGCGCGCCGCGGCGCGCGACCAGGGCATCGTGGGCGGCGCGGATGCCGCGCGGCTGGTCGATCGAGATCTGTTCGGCGATCGACAGGTGCATCGACAGGTGCAGGAAGGGGTTCGGCTTGCCACCTTCGACCGAATAGTCGGCCGCGATCGCCGCCTCGACATCCTCGAACTGCTCGTGGTATTCGGGATGCTGGACGATCCAGTCGGCCGCGATGGCGTCCATCGGGGTCAGGATCTCGCCATTGCGGTGCTTGCGATAGGCTTCGCAGAAGAAGCGGCGCACGTCGTGCGAGGACGGAGTAAACATGGCGGGAAGGGGCAAATAAGGAGAGAGCCGGCATTGTAGCGCGATGCCGGCCCGGGCGTCAGGGCGCCCCCTGCGCCCCCCCGTAATGCTCGCGGATCGACTTGCAATCCTTCGGCAGGGCGATACTGCCGGGCTGGCCCAGCGCCTCCTGGTGCAACCCGGCCAGGTTGGCGGCGAAGCAGGCGCGCGCTGGGGTGCCGGCGGCGGCCAGCAGACTGGCGCTGTCGATCTTGCCAAGGAAGTAATCGACCACCGGCCGCGGCCAGTCGCTTTTGCCCTCGAAACGTGCCGCCAGCTCGGCCCCGGCCTGCGGGTCCTTGGCGCGCAGCTGCGCCAGATACAGCCACAGGGCGCCATTGCGGCCGGTGGTTCCTTCACCGAGGGCGGTGCGCAGGTGCGCGATCGCCTGTTGCGGCTCGCCCAGCACCAGCCGCCGCACGCCCAGCGACAGGCTCGCTTCGCGCTGGCCGAGTGCCGCGGCCCGTTCCCGGTAGGCGAGGGCGGCGGCCGGATCGCGGTTGGTGCTGCGCTCGGATTCGACCGTATTGGCCATGGTGAGCCAGGCGTCGGCGTTGCCGGCTTCGGCTTCCTGGCGCATCCATGGCCGTACTTCGCGCCGTGAATCGAAGGGAGCGCCGCCGAGGTAGGAAACGTACAGCTTGCCCTGGCTCATGGCGAACAGCACGCGGTGCGCGCGCAGGAAGTCGGCGCCAAGCAGCACGTCGACACTGAGCTGGGCGTCGATCACGTCGAACTCGGGATCGTGGACGGTGGCGTCGCCTACCTTGAAGGTGTCGGCCTTGACGATCCAGCTGGCCGCCGACTGGCGGCCGACGCCATGCGAGTTGGCCACGCGCCTGGCGTGCGGGCCCTCGAGCGCGACGCCGGCGCGATACGCCGCGCGTTTGGTGATGGTGGTGACCGAGGCGCCGCTGTCGATCATGGCAGTCAAGCGGGTGCCGTTGATGTGCACCGAGAATTGCGGGTTCGGCGTCAATTCGTCGTGCTGGCGAAACGGGATCACGCTCGCGTTGCTGTCCCAGTAGGCCAGCCAGGTCTTGCCGCAGCCCTGGGACCGAAAGAAGCGCAGCTCCTTGGTGGCGAGCGAGAATTCGAGGTCGCTCTGCAGCAGGAAGGCGGCGCCGGCGATGGCGTCGAACGCCGGCGTGAACGAGGTTTCGCCGATCACCGCCAGGTAGATATCCCTGGCTTGCACCGGACCGACCGCGAACTGCGACACCTTGGCATCGTATAGCCGCGATTTGCCGGCCACGCCTTGCACGTAGTCGCCGGTGGCGCGCAGGGCCAGGCCGTGGCGTTCGACGCCAGTGCGGGTCAGGTAGGTGCGCCCGGCGCCGGTGTCGGGCAGCATGGTGGCCGGTTTACCGTTGATCTCGCCCGTCATTGTCAGGCCCAGGCCGGCGCCGGCATAGTGCAGCGGTACCTGGGCGATTTGCTGGAACTGGCATGTGCCCTGCGCGGCAGCGGCAATGGGTAACACCAGCGCAGCTGCAGCCAGCAGCAGGGCGGGGATGCGCGCGCCGCTCATGTCGGCTCCTGCGTCAGGTTGCCCGGCGTCGTCTTGCAGTCGGTGGCCTGTCCCATGACCGCCTTGGCGCGTTCGCCGTCGCCCGCGATGCGATGCCGTTCGGCGATGAACAACTGCGCCTGGCAGGTGCGCTGGCGCGTCGGGCTCAGGCTGGGGCCGGTGTAGCGGATCGGCAGGTTCACCAGCTGGCGGTATTCGCAGGCCGGCGCCGGCGCGGCGCCTGCATGGGGAGTGAGGGCAAACTGGCAAACGAGGAGCGTAGCGGCGCTGACGCGGCGTAGCGGGGCGATGAAAGTCATGCGCCCATTTTACTGGCTACAGTTGCATTCAAGACAATGCGATACGCATGAAATGATGCGCCGCATGGGTGTACTTACGGAAACGGTAGCGCTGGCCGCCGTTTCCGTAAAGACAAAACTACTTGTTCGGCACCAGCACCAGCGATTCAGGCGCCACCGGATTGGCGCCGTTGGCCGCCGCGACCATCTCTGGCCCCGGCTTGCCGCCCTGCGCACGGCCGTGCGGCTGGCGCAGGTAACGCGCGCTATGGCGCCGTTCGCCGTGCGGGCCCCTGGCCGGCCAGGTGACGAAGCGCGACAGCTCTTGCAAGGCACGCTGGTAGACGTCGCGCTTGAACTCGATCACGACGTCCAGCGGCACCCAGTAATCATGCCAGCGCCAGGCATCGAATTCAGGGTGGTCGGTCAGGCGCAGATTGACTTCGTTGTCGCGCCCGACCATGCGCAACAGGAACCAGATCTGCTTCTGCCCGCGGTAATGGCCGCGGATCTCGCGCTTGATGAAGTGATCGGGCACCTCGTAGCGCAGCCAGTCACGGGTTCGCCCCATGATCTTGACGTGCTCCTGGCGCAGGCCGATTTCTTCCTCGAGCTCGCGGTACATTGCCTGTTCTGGCGTCTCTCCGTACTTGATCCCCCCTTGCGGGAATTGCCATGAGTGCTCGCGCACCCGCTTGCCCCACCAAACCTCGTTGTTAGCGTTCAGCAGGATGATGCCGACGTTGGGCCGGAACCCTTCACGGTCGAGCATAAGTACACCTCGATACTTTCTGCCGGCGGACGTTCCCTTATGTTTTTACCTACAAATTCTTTGTGTCCGTGGGGTTTCCGCACCGCTTGCGCGGTAGATGCTGCTGGTTGCGGCCCCAGTTTGTAGAAAGTTTGGACGCATCAGCCGGCTAATCCTTTAAAATTAGGTCGATTATAACCCTCTCTTTTTAAAAAGAATTCACTGATATGCGCGCCTCACGATTTTTTATTTCAACTCTTAAAGAAGCGCCTTCCGATGCCGAGATCGTCAGCCACAAGCTGATGATGCGCGCCGGGATGATCAAGCGCCTGGGTTCCGGCATCTATACCTATATGCCGGTCGGGTTGCGCGTCATCCGCAAGGTCGAAGCCATCGTCCGTGAAGAAATGAATCGCGCAGGCGCAATCGAACTCCTGATGCCGCTGGTGCAGCCTGCCGAACTGTGGCAAGAAACCGGCCGCTGGGACAAGATGGGCGATGAGCTGATGCGCGTCAAAGACCGTCACGGCCGTGATTTCGCGATCCAGCCGACGTCTGAAGAAGTCATCACCGACGTCGTGCGCAGCGAAATCAAGTCCTACCGCCAGTTGCCGCTCAACTTCTATCACATCCAGACCAAGTTCCGCGACGAGCGCCGTCCGCGCTTTGGCCTGATGCGCGGCCGCGAATTCACCATGAAGGATGCCTATTCCTTCGACCGCGACCTCGAAGGCATGCAGAAGTCCTATCAGGGCATGTTCGACGCCTACACCCGCATCTTCAACCGCTTCGGCCTGAAGTTCCGCGCGGTGGCGGCCGACAACGGCGCCATCGGCGGCACCGGTTCGCATGAATTCCACGTCATCGCCAGCACCGGCGAAGACGCGCTGGTGTACTGCCCGGATTCCGACTACGCGGCCAATATGGAGGCGGCCGAAGCCGTCGCCAGCGGCGAGCGTGGCGCGGCAACGCAAGCATTGGCCAAGACCCCGACCCCGGGCAAGACCAAGTGCGAGAGCGTGGCCGAGCTGTTGAATCTGCAACTGTCGCAGACCGTCAAGACCATCGCCCTGACCGTCGAGGACGAAGAAGGCAAGAAAACCTTCTGGGTGCTGCTGCTGCGCGGCGACCATGAACTCAACGAGATCAAGGTCTCGAAAGTGGCGGGCCTGAAAGACTTCCGTTTCTCGACCGAGGCTGAGATCCTCGAGGTGTTCGGCACCGTGCCGGGCTACCTGGGCCCGATCAACACCAAGCTGCCGGTCAACGTCGTGGCCGACCGCACGGTCGCCAATATGGCCGATTTCGTGTGCGGCGCCAACGAGGCAGACTTCCACTACACCGGCGCCAACTGGGGACGCGATCTGCCAGAACCAACGGTGGCCGACCTGCGCAATGTGGTCGAAGGCGACGCTTCGCCCGACGGCAAGGGCGTGCTGGCGATCGAGCGCGGCATCGAAGTGGGCCACGTGTTCCAGCTCGGCACCGCCTACTCGCAAGCGATGGGCGCGACCTTCCTCGACGAAGGCGGCCGTCCCGCGCCGCTGCAGATGGGTTGCTACGGCATCGGCGTGACCCGCATCCTGGGCGCGGCGATCGAGCAGAACTTCGACGACAAGGGCATCGTCTGGCCTGATTCGCTGGCCCCGTTCGAAGCGGTGCTGTGCCCGATGGGCATGGATCGCAGCGAGATGGTCAAGGAGACCACCGAGAAGCTGTACGCCGAACTGCTGGCGGCGGGTGTCGACGTCATCGTCGACGATCGCGGCCTGCGTCCGGGCGCGATGTTCGCCGACTGGGAACTGATCGGCGTGCCGCACCGCGTCGTGATCGGCGAGCGTGGCCTCAAAGAGGGCAACCTTGAATACCAGGGCCGCCGCGACGAAGCAGCAAGTGCCGTCGCAGTCGACGACATGGTCGCCTTCATCAAGGGCAAACTGGGCAAGTGATGGCGTTGCGCCTGGCCTCCTGGAGCGGGGGCGTGCTGCTGGCGCTGGCCCTGGCAATGGGCGGCGCGGCGCATGCCGGCAACCAGAAAGAAGAAGCGCTGTCCGATTCGGTGCGCCTGGCCCTGGCCAACGCCATCGCCGACGCGCGTCCGCCGCGCCCGACCTTCCGCAGCGAGGCGGCGCGCGCGCGTTATCAGGGCTGGCACGACGAGATGTCGCGCAAGCTCACCAAGCGCCTGCCCGACGTCCAGACCCGTACCGAGTTCCTCGAGACGGTCTGGTATGAGTCGACCCGCGCCGGCCTCGATCCGGGGCTGGTGCTGGGCCTGATCCAGGTCGAATCGGCCTACCGCAAGTACGCGATCTCGATCGCCGGGGCGCGCGGCTATATGCAGGTGATGCCGTTCTGGACCAAGGTGATCGGCGACGGCGACCGGCGCCGCCTGTTCCACATGCAGACCAATCTGCGTTATGGCTGCGCGATCCTGCGCATGTATATCGACATGGAGCGCGGCGACCTGTACCTGGCGCTGGGCCGCTACAACGGCAGCCGCGGCAAGCCCAAGTACCCGAACGCGGTGCTGGCGGCGTGGAAGAACTGGGAATTCAAGCCGGCAACGAGTGCGCGCGTGGAAGTGACGCCACCGGCGGCGGAACGCGTCGGCAGCTGAGCTGCCAACCCTACGTGGGACCACCGTTACGTAGGGGCGGCAGGTTTCTGCCGACGCGTTCAACCCACGCCAGACATCCCGCATCCCCTGTACAAATCCCCAACATATCAGTTCACCAAGCCGTCACGTCCTCAGTGTAGACTTTCCGCTTTGCAAAAGTGAGGACTGCATGCGACTGACTCTCCTGCCCGCCGCCACGCTGCTGGCGACGCTTGCCGGCTGCGCGACAGCGCCGCCCGCGTCAACCCCATCCGCCACCGCCGCGCACGGCGTCAATGCGGTCGACCATCGGGCCAAGAACATCATCTTCTTCCTCGGCGACGGCATGGGCATCAACACCCTGACCGCGGCGCGCATCTTCGCCGCCGGCGAGGACGGCGAACTGGCCATCGACAAGCTTCCCGAATCGGCCTTCGTCAAGACCTTCTCGAACAACGCCCAGGTCACCGACAGCGCCGCCTCGATGGCAGCCTACATGACCGGCGTGAAGCACGATAACGGCGTGGTCTCGATGTCCTTCGGCACCCGCTCGATCGCGCCTGGCAAGGACGCCAACGGCAACGCCCTGGTCAGCAAATGCGAGAATGGCACGCCCGCCGTCACCCTGCTCGAACTGGCCAAGCGCCGCGGCATGGCGGTCGGCGTGGTCACGAATACCAGCGTCACCGACGCCACCCCGGCCTCGACCTATGCCCACGCCTGCCACCGCAAGCTGGAAACCGATATCGCCGCCAGCCTGGTGCCGGGCGGCGCCGGCTACAACAAGGCGCTCGGCGAGCGCGGACTCGACGTGCTGTTCGGCGGCGGCGCCCAGAACTTCACGCCGTTCGCACGTGGCGGCAAGCGCGCCGACAATCGCGACCTGCTGGCCGAACTGGGTTCGAAAGGCTTCCGCGTGGCGAGCGACACCGCGCAGTTCGACGCCTTGAAAGCCGGCCAGCCGGCGGTCGGCCTGTTCGCCGCCAATCACATGGATTACGACGCCACCCGCGACCCAAGCCGCCAGCCGGCGCTGCCGGCCATGGCAGCCAAGGCGATCGAGCTGCTGGCGCCGAACCCGAACGGTTTCTTCCTGATGGTCGAGGGCGGCCTGATCGACCACGCCCTGCACGCGACCCTCGGCAAGCGCGCGCTGCAAGAGACGGTGAGCTACAACGCGGCGCTGCAGGCGGCCATCGAGCGCATGGAAGCGCTCGACCCGGGCCTGAAGAACACCCTGATCGTCGCCACCGCGGATCACGACCACACCTTGCTGCTCAACGGCTATGCGGCCCGCACCGGCAAGACCACGCCCACCAATCCCGGCGTGATCGGCCTGGTGCGCACCGCCGACGGCAAGCCGACCCTGGACGGCAAGGGACAGCCGTACACCATCATCGGCTTCGGCACCGGCGAGCAGCGCCATGCGGGCGACCGCACGGCGCACCTCACCGACGAGATCGTGACGCGCGACGACTACCACCAGGAAGCCGTGGTGCGCACCCGCACCGGCGCCGAGACCCATGGCGGCAGCGACGTCTACCTGGGCGCGACCGGCGCCAACGCCGAACTGTTCCGCGGGACCATCGATAACACCCGCGTGTTCAACCTGATCAAGACCGCCGCCGGCCTGTAGGCCGCGACCAGGAGCCACCATGACTTTACGACGCATTACCCCGCTGCTGCTGGCCGCCTGCTGCGCGGCCGCCTTCTCGACCCCGGCCGCGGCCCAGCAAAAAGCCAGGAACATCATCTTCTTCCTGGGCGACGGCATGGGCCCGACCACCATCACCGCGGCCCGCATCTACCGCGGCGGCGAAGACAGCCTGCTGCACTTCGAGCGCCTGATGGAGCGCACCGCGCGCATCAAGACCTATTCGCTCGACTATCAAACCACCGACAGTGCGCCGTCGATGGGTTCCTACATGACCGGCATCAAAATGAACAACGACGTCATTTCGCAGGCCGGTGCGCGTCCGATCGATCCGACCAAAGAAGGTGTCGACATGTGCGGCGCCAACAATGGCACGCCGGCCGTGACGATCCTGGAACTGGCCAAGGCCCGGGGCAAGGCCACCGGCGCCATCACCACCACCGAACTGACCCACGCCACGCCGGCATCGACCTTCGCCCACACCTGCAGCCGCGACGCGGTGTACACGATCGCCCAGCAGATCGTGCCGGGGGGCGCCGGCTACAATCCGGCGCTGGGCGATGGTGTCGACGTGCTGATGGGAGGAGGGCGCAACCACTTCACCCCGCGTGACGCCGCCACCAATCCGAAAGGCCGTCCGGACGGGCGCGACCTGATGGCCGAATTCGCCGGCGCCGGCTACTACGTGGCCGGCACCCGCGCCGGCATGATGTCGGCGCAGCCAGGCCGCAAGTTCGTCGGCATCTTCAGCGCCACCAGCCACCTCGATTATTCGTACCAGCGCCGTCCCGAGCAGCCGACCCTGGCCGAGATGACCGGCAAGGCGATCGACCTGCTGTCGAAGAACCCGAACGGCTTCTTCCTGATGGTCGAAGGCGGCAAGATCGACCACGCCCTGCACGATACCCGCGCCAAGCATGCGCTGGAAGAGACGGTGGCGTTCGACGACGCGCTGGCGCTGGCGGTCGAGCGCATGCGCGTGATCGACCCAGGCCTGCAGAACACGCTGATCGTGCTGACCGCCGACCATGATCACACGATGCAGATCAACGGTTATCCAAAGCGCGGCAATCCGATCACGGACATCGTGCGCGATTACGTCACCGGTGAGCCGCGCAAGGATGCAGACGGCAAAACCTTTACCACGCTGGTATTCGGCAATGGCCCGAACCGCCCGGACCTGCGCGCCGATGTGGATAGCGTCGTGGCGCAGAGCGATGATTATCATCAGGAAACCGGCGTGCACAAGTCATCGGAAACCCATGGTGGTGGTGATGTGAAACTGTTTGCGACGGGAGCGGGATCGGCGCCATTCAAGGGAACGATCGAGAATACCCGCGTGTTTGAGTTGATGAAAGCGGCTGCTGGCTTGTGATTGCGGTTAACGGCTTGCGTGCAAACTTGGGTTCCTGCCTGCGCGGGAACGACGTGCATATGTTTGTGAGCAGATGTTAAGTCAACAGAGTTCACGTACCCAAGCACGTCATTCCCGCGTAGGCGGGAATCCAAGTCATATGCGCAGCCTGCACTATTATTTACACTCGAATAACAAAAAGCCCCGGGTTTGAAACCGGGGCTTTTTTTAAGCCTGAAGCTTATTGAAACAGCGCGTGGCTTATTTCAGGTGATCCGAAATGAGTTTGGTCATTTCGAACATCGAGACTTGTTCCTTGCCACCGAAAACTGCTTTGAGCTTGTCGTCGGCATTGATCATGCGACGATTCGCTGGATCTTGCAGGTCTTTCGACTTGATGTAATCCCAGACCTTCTTGGTCACTTCGGTGCGCGGCAGCGGCTTGTCGCCAACGACGGCGGCCAGCGTGGCGGACGGGGTCATGGCTTTCATGAAAGCAGCATTTGGCTTGCGCGCTGCTGCCGGCTTGTCGGCCGACTTAGCTGCTGGTGCTGCCTTTTTTGCTGCCGGCTTGGCCGCTGCAGCAGGCTTGGCAGCGGCTTTTTTTGCTGGCGCTGCAGTGGTTTTTTTGGCTGTTGCCATCTTCGAGCCTCCTAAAACGAACACATGGAAAAGTGCGTAATTTATCGCACGCCTATATTGGTAGCGTTTTACGGTTCGTGCAAGCCTTTTTCAAAACTTTTTCACTCGTAAAACCCGCCAAATGGGCGTTATCGCACACAACAACGCATGAGAACGAAAATTCGCTGACATAAAACGAAAAAAAACCGCGCAAAGCGATACCTGGCGCGGTTTTGGACGATTGGACCGGCGATTAACGCATGCCAGGCATCATGCCCTTCATCCCGCGCATCATCTTCATCAGACCGCCGCCTTTGAGCTTTTTCATCATGGTCTGCATCTGATCATATTGGTTCAGCATGCGGTTTACTTCTTGCACTTGCACGCCGGCGCCGGCCGCGATACGGCGCTTGCGGTTGGCCTTGATCAATTCGGGCTTGGCGCGCTCGAGCGGGGTCATCGAATCGATGATGCCGACCATGCGTTGCACCGATTTCTCGGCCTGGCCCATATTGGCGCCGGCTGCCGCCTGCTGGAATTGGGCCGGGAGCTTATCCATCAGGCCGGCCATGCCGCCCATTTTCTTCATTTGCGTCAGTTGCGACTTGAAGTCGTTCATGTCGAAACGGCCGCCGGCCTTGATCTTGTTGGCCATTTCGGCCGCTGCTTCGGCGTCGACGCCCTTGCGCGCTTCTTCGACCAGCGCCAGGATGTCGCCCATGCCCAGCACGCGGTTGGCCATGCGGGCAGGGTCGAAGGCTTCCAGGCCATCGAGTTTTTCAGACACGCCGGCGAACTTGATCGGCTTGCCCGTCACGTGACGCACCGACAGCGCGGCGCCGCCGCGCGAATCGCCATCGAGCTTGGTCAGCACGATGCCGGTCAGGGGCAGGGCGTCGTTGAAGGCCTTGGCGGTGTTGATCGCATCCTGGCCCAGCATGGCGTCGACCACGAACAGGGTCTCGATCGGGTTCACGGCACTGTGGACGGCGGCGATCTCTTGCATCATCGCTTCGTCGATACCCAGGCGACCGGCGGTATCGATGATCAGGACGTCGTGGTAGTGCTTCTTGGCCCAGTCGAGCGCGCTCTTGGCGATGTCGACCGGCTTGTCGCTGGCGGTGGACGGGAAGAAGTCGACACCTACCTGCTTGGACACTGCCTCGAGCTGGGCGATCGCGGCGGGGCGATACACGTCGGCCGAGACGGTCAGGACCTTCTTCTTCTTTTGTTCCTTGAGGTACTTGGCCAGCTTGCCGGTGGTGGTGGTTTTACCCACACCCTGCAGGCCGGCCATCAGGATGATCGCAGGCGGCTGCTGGGCGAACGACAGCTGGGTCGCCTCGGGGCCGAGGTCGGCGCCCATCAGGGCTGCCAGCTCTTTCTGCACCACGCCGACCAGGGCCTGGCCGGGCGACAGCGCGCCGACGACTTCTTCGCCCAGGGCTTTCTCTTTGACCTTGGCGATGAATTCGCGCACCGCCGGCAGCGCCACGTCGGCCTCGAGCAGGGCCATGCGCACTTCGCGCAGCATTTCGGCGGTATTCGCCTCGGTCAGGCGGGCCTCGCCGCGCATGGTCTTGACGACCTTGGCAAGGCGTTGGGTGAGGTTATCTAGCATGTTCTACCTAATAGAAGAAAGCGCAATTCTGGACTGGCGCATGGCGCCAAACTTCCATTTTACCTTGCAGCGCCTCCTCCGGGCACAGCATGTCGGTGCAAACCCGGCCTGTCCCATCGATTTTCCCGGAATGCTGTCGCCTTTTGGCATACCGCAAACCCGACCCGCGGCCGCCGTGGTGTATTGCCTACTCGCCTTTCCAGCAAGCATTAATTAGACAAGGGAGAACGGGTATGAAGCAGGTACTGTGCAAGACACTGGTCGCGCTTGCCCTGGTGGCCGCGACGGCCAGCGCCGCGGCCCAGCAGGTGATACGGCTGGGGAACCTCAAGCTGGCCCATTTCGGCGCGGTCTCCTATATAAAAGAGATCGCGCCGAGTTGCGGCATCCGGGTCGAAGAAAAAATGTTCGCCAAGGGGCTGGACATCATGCAGGCCATGATCGCGGGCGAGCTGGACGTGGGTGCTACCGCCTCTGAAGCCGCGATCCAGGGCCGCGCTGGCGGCGCCCAGGTAGTGGTGGTGGCCGGCTTCGCGCGCGGCGGGGCGCGGCTGGTAGCCCGGCCCGGCCTGGGCATTACCAGCATCCCCCAGCTCAAGGGGCGGCGGGTGGGCGTCACCCGCGGCGGCATCCAGGAGGTCTTGCTGATGGCCGAGCTGGCACGTCACAGCCTCAAGGCCGACCCCACCGGCCGGCGCGACGTGCAACTGGTCTACCTGTCCTACCCCGAACTGAACCAGGCGCTGCTGGGCAAGCATATCGACGCCATGATGCAATCCGAGCCGCAGTCCTCGCAGGCGATCAATATGGGCTTCGGGGTCGAAGTCCTGAAACCCTACGGCACGCCGATCGGCGAGCCGGTGCGCACCATGGTCATGACCGAGAAGTTCTATCGCGAGCGCCGGCCGCTGGCCGAGAAATTCATGCGCTGCTTCGTGCAGGCCACGCGCACCTTCATCGAGCGGCCCGACATCGCCGAGGACTACGTGCGCCAGGCGATGTTCAAGGGCCAGATCACGGTCGACGACTTCCGCGCCGCGATGGCCAATTCGCCGTACTCGTACGACATCACGCCCCAGCACATCCAGATCACGACCGACGTCATGGCGCGCACCGGGGTGGGCCGCATGGCGCGTCCGCCGCTGGCCAGCGACTGGGTCCGCACCGACCTGCTGGCCGCGGCCAAGCGCAGCCTGAACATCCAGTGACCGGGAGACGCCATGGAACGCATTGAACGACGCAAGAACCCGCGCCCCAGGCGCATCGGCTGGAGCGACGCGGCGACCGGCCTGGTGGTGCCGGTGCTGGCGATCGCCCTGTGGCAGTGGGTGGCGGCCAGCGGCCTGGTCGACCGCCAGGTGCTGCCGGCCCCATTGGACGTATGGCGCAAATGGGTCGATTACCTGCTGCCTTTGGTGCCGTTCGCGCAGTACACCGATGGTGGCTGGGTCAGCTGGGCGTTTTCCGGCGAGCTGCCGCTCGACATCCTCGCCAGCCTGTACCGGGTGGTAGTGGGCTTCGCCATCGGCGCGGGACTGGCGCTGCCGCTCGGGCTGGCGATGGGGGCCAGTCCGCGGGTGCACGCCTGGATGAATCCCCTGATCCAGGTGCTGCGGCCGATCCCGCCGATCGCCTACATCCCGCTGGCGATGCTGTGGTTCGGGCTGGGTAATCCACCGGCCGTGTTCCTGATCGCGATCGGGGCTTTCTTCCCGGTGCTGATGAATACCATCGCCGGCGTGCGCCAGGTCGACGGCATCTATCTGCGCGCGGCGCATAACCTTGGCGCCGGCAGGCTGACCATATTCCTGCGCGTGATCCTGCCGGCGGCGGTGCCCTACATCCTTTCCGGGGTGCGGATCGGCATCGGCACCGCCTTCATCGTCGTGATCGTGGCCGAGATGATTGCCGTGAACAGCGGCCTGGGTTTCCGCATCTCGGAGGCGCGCGAGTACTTTTGGTCCGACAAGGTCATCGCCGGCATGATCAGCATCGGCGTGCTGGGGCTGGTGATCGATATCGGCGTCAATCGCCTGAATGACTATCTGCTGCGCTGGCACCGCGGCCTGGAGCACTGACATGCGTGACATTCATATTCGTATCGAGGGCGTGAATAAAGTGTTCGGCGCCGAGGACCACGAGGTGGTGGCGCTGCAGGGCATTGACCTGGCGCTCGCGCGTGGCCAGTTCACCTGCCTGCTCGGGCCATCCGGCTGCGGCAAGTCGACCTTGCTGGGTGCGGTGGCCGGCTTCGCGCCGCCGTCGAGCGGGACGATTCTGGTCGATGACCGGCCGGTGACCGGGCCGGGGCCGCAGCGCGGCATGGTGTTCCAGGAATATGCGCTGTTTCCCTGGATGACGGTGGAGCAGAACATCCGCTTCGGGCTCGAGATCAAGCGCCTGCGCGGGCCCGAGATCGAGCGCCGGGTGGATGATTTGCTGCGCCTGCTGTCGCTGGCGGATTTTCGCAGCCGTTATCCGAAAGACCTGTCGGGCGGCATGCGCCAGCGGGTGGCGATCGCGCGCGTGCTGGCGCTCGATTCGCCGATCCTGTTGATGGACGAGCCGTTCGGCGCGCTCGACGCGCTGACCCGGCGCAATCTGCAGGACGAATTGCTGCGCTTGTGGGCTGTGCTGAAGAAGACCATTCTATTTGTCACCCACAGCATCGAGGAGGCGATTTATCTTGCCGACCGCATCGTGGTGATGACTTACCGGCCGGGGACAGTCAAGCGCGATATGCTGGTCGAGATCGGGCGACCACGCGATCCGTCGGCGCCTGAATTCAACCTGCTCAAGCGCGAGCTGGGCTTGATGGTGATGGAGGAGCAGCAGCGGCATCATAACGATGAGTTGCGCATGGCGGCGATGGATTGAGCGTCCACCATATATATGCATGCGGTGGCGCCATCGGCGGGGCGGGGGCCTTCCCACCGCCTATCGCCGATGGTGTAGACTCCTGTTATGCAGAATTCCCTCTTCCTTGCCGCGGCTTTCCTGTACGCGGTATGCTCGCTGCTGCCATCGCGGCTGGGCGCAGCCATCTCGGGCGTGACCGCCGGGGCCTGGGTCCTGCATGGCGCCGCGCTCTGCATGGACATCATGGTGCCGGGACGGCTGCGGGTCGGTTTCGCCATCATGATTTCCAGCGCTTTATGGGTCTCGGTAGCCGCCTACTGGTTTGAGAACCGCAATTTTGCCCTCGACGGCATGCGCCGCCTGGTGATGCCGTTCGCCGCGGCGGCGACCCTGCTGCCGCTGCTGTTCCCGGGCACCCTGACGCCGCTGGCCGGCAAGAGCGCCGCCTTTGGCTGGCATATCGCGGTCGCGGTGCTGGCCTACAGCACCCTGACCATCGCCGCGTTCCACGCCGTGCTGATGGCACTGCAAGAAACGCGGCTGCACACCCGCACTGCCGGCAACGGCTGGTTTGGCTCCGCGCTCGACCAGCTACCGGCGCTGCTCACCATGGAAAAACTGTTGTTCCGTGTGATCTGGATCGGCTTCATCCTGCTCAGCCTGACGGTGCTGTCGGGCTTCGTGTTTTCCGAACAGGTGTTCGGCCGGCCGCTGCTGCTCGACCACAAGAGCGTGTTCGCGCTGCTCTCGTGGGCGCTGTTCGCGGCGCTGCTGGCCGGGCGCAGGTGGCAGGGCTGGCGCGGCAAGACCGCGCTGCGCTTCACGCTGGCAGGCTTCGCCACGCTGGCGCTGGCCTATGTCGGCAGCCGCTTCGTGCTCGAAGTCGTCCTGCACCGGGGAGTCTATTAAATCATGCGTATCTTGTTCTGGATTGCCCTCATCGCCCTCATCGTCTTCGCCGTGCGCAGCAAATTGCGCGCGATGGCCAAGAAGCATGGGGCGCCTCCCAACACGGCGCGCGGCCCCACGGCCCCGGCCGGCCAGATCGAGGCCATGGCCCAGTGCGCCCATTGCGGCATGTACTTCCCCGCCTCCGAATCGGTGAAAGCCGACGGCCAGGACTACTGTTCGCCAGGCCACGTGCGCCTGCCGCCGCCGTAGGGTGGGGTCGCAGTCCTCGAGCCTGTCGATCGGAGCGCGCGTGACTTTGTGGCGTTCGCTCCAGACCTTCACCGTCACCCGCATCGTCATTGCGCTGGTGCTGCTGCTGTACCTGGGCATCGACCTGGAAAGCGGCGCGCTGCGGCCCAACCCGGTCAACACCGAAACCTGCGTCGCCTATGTGGTGGCCGCCGCGCTGTTCGCGCTGGCGGCGCGCTGGCAGCGCCGCTTCCTGATCCAGCTCGCGGTGCAGATCGGGGTCGACCTGGCGGTGATTTCGCTGCTGTATATCGCCGCCGGCGGCATGCGCAGCGGGCTGGGCATCCTGTATCTGTTCCCGCTGGCCGGCGCCGCGATCCTGGCGCCGCTGGTGCTGGCGCTGTTCTCGGCGGCGGTCGCGACCCTGTTCCTGCTCGGCCTGAACCTGTGGCAGCTGGTGATGGAATCGCGCGACCCGCCGCTGATGCAGGCCGGCCTGTTCGGCGCCGCCTTCTTCGCCGGCGTCCTGATGGTGAACCGGCTGGCGGCGCGCCTGCTCAAGCAGGAAGAACTGGCGTCCCAGCGCGGCGCCGACCTGCGCATCCAGCAGGCGATCAACGAGATCGTGATCGCCGACGTCGGCGACGGCATCCTGGTGGTGGGCGAGGACGGCACCGTCTTCACCGGCAACCCGGCGGCGCGCCGCATGCTGGGCCTGCAGGCCGATGACGGCTTCTTGCTGCGCGCCGTGCCGGCCTTCGAGCCGGTGGCGCTGGCCTTCGACGCCTGGCTGACGACGCCCGACAACCACAAGGCCTTCGTCACCCTGAAACCCTACCGCGAAGGCGACGGCGCGGGCGAAGGCGAGGCCGAGGTGCGCGGCCGGCGCGACCAGCAGGTGCACCTCAAGTTGCGCTTCGCGCGCGTGGCCGATGGCGGCGAAGCGGCCGGGCGCAGCGTGATCTTCATGCAGGACGTGAGCGCCATCGAGAACCAGGCGCAGCAACTCAAGCTGGCCTCGATGGGCCGCCTGACCGCCAGCATCGCGCACGAGGTGCGCAACCCGCTGTCGGCGATCGGCCATGCCACCGCGCTCCTGGCCGAAGACCTGCACGGCCCGGCCGAGGTGAGATTGCTGAAGATCGTGGGCGACAACGTCACGCGCGTGAACCGCATGGTCGAAGACATCCTGCAACTGTCGCGCAAGGCCCAGCCGAATGGCGAACCGGTGGCGCTCGGCGCCTTCCTGGAAGAGCTCAAGGCCGAGTTCTGCGAAATCCACGGCCTGGCCGGTGATATAGTCTATATAGGCGATCCGGGCGGCAGCGCGGTGCGCTTCGATCCGCTGCACCTGCACGAGGTGCTGCTCAACCTGCTGAACAACGCGGTGCGCTATGCCAGCCGCCAGCCGGCCAGCATCCGCATCTTCCCGGCGCACGACGCCGCCGGGCGACGCGAGCTGCACGTGCAGGACGACGGCCCCGGCATCACGCCAGAAGTGCGCGACCACCTGTTCGAGCCCTTCTATACTACGTCGAGCAAGGGAACCGGCCTGGGACTCTACCTGGCGCGCGAACTGTGCCTGAACAACGATGCGAAACTCGATTATGAATACCGGTTCGACCCATCCGCGCTGGGCCCGCGCAAGGCCAGCGGCCGCTTTGTCATCACCTTCGCGCTCGAGTAAGCCATGAGCGCGCCCCGCATCCTGGTGCTCGACGACGAAGCCGACCTGCGCGAGCTGCTCGAGATCACCCTGCTCAAGATGGGCCTGGACGTCGACAGCGCCGCCACCCTGCGCCAGGCGCGCGCGCTGTTCGACGAACGTGCCTACGCGCTGGTGCTGACCGATATGCGCCTGCCCGACGGCCTCGGGCTGGAACTGGTGCGCGAGATCACCGCCTCGGGCAAGGGCACGCCGGTGGCCGTGATCACCGCCTACGGCAGCGCCGAGAACGCGGTGGTGGCGCTCAAGGCGGGCGCCTTCGATTACATCGCCAAGCCGGTGGCGCTCGATGCGCTGCGCGTGATGGTGCGCTCGGCGCTGAAACTTTCTGAAGCCGGCGCCGCTGCGGCGAGCGGTGGCGCGGTTGCATCGCGCATGATCGGCAGCTCGTCCGCGATGCAGGCGCTGCGCGCGCAGATCGCGCGCCTGGCGCGCTCGATGGCGCCGATTTCCATCACCGGCGAATCGGGCAGCGGCAAGGAGCTCGCTGCGCGCGAGATCCACGCCCAGAGTTCGCGCGCCGGCAAACCGTTCGTGGCGGTGAACTGCGGCGCGATTCCCGAGACCCTGATGGAGGCCGAATTCTTCGGCTACCGCAAGGGCGCCTTCACCGGCGCGGCCGAGGAACGCGACGGCTTCTTCCAGGCCGCCAATGGCGGCACCCTGATGCTTGACGAAGTGGCCGACCTGCCGCTGGCAATGCAGGTCAAGCTGCTGCGCGCGATCCAGGAGCGGCGCGTGCGCAAGATCGGCGCGACTAGCGAGGAACCGGTCGACGTGCGCATCATCAGCGCCACCCACCAGGATCTGGCGCGCTGCGTCGAGCTAGGGAAGTTCAGGCAGGATCTGTTCTATCGCCTGAACGTGATCGAGCTGGCGCTGCCGCCGCTGCGCGAGCGGCTCGATGATCTGGCTTTGCTGGCGGACGGCATATTGAACCGGCTGGCCGGGCCGGGGCAGGCGTCGCTGGGTCCGGGCGTGCTGGAGGCCTTGAAGGCGTATTCCTTCCCGGGCAATGTGCGCGAACTGGAGAATGTGCTGGAGCGGGCGCTGGCGTTTGCCAACGATGGCGTGATCCAGGTGGGCGATTTGTCGCTCAAGGCGGCGCGGCTGGTGGAAGCGGGAAGGGGCGAGCCGGTCGCGCCGGTCGTGGTGCCGGAGCCGGTGACGGCGGCGCCGGGTGCCGGTTCAGTGTCAGCCGCGGCTCCGGGCACCATGCCGGCCGCATCCGCCAGGCTCCCGGTTCCGGCCACCCTCGGTCCGACCGAACTGCCGAGCAACCTGCCCGAGTATCTTGAGCAGGTCGAACGCGACATCATTCAACGCGCGCTGCAGCAGACCCAGTTCAACCGCACCCAGGCAGCCAGCCTGCTCGGCATCAGCGTGCGCCAGTTGCGTTATCAAATGCAAAAATTGGACATCTGCGCTCCTGACGATTGACGGTAAGACAACCATCAAACGTCCTCTTTTTGTTACTCTCTGGTAATTAAATTGGTGCAGAATGCCCGGTTATAGGGCACTCCTGCTCCATATTCACGAGTGAGAGAACGATTGGCCAAGTGGCTATTTTTCTGCAGATTTTTTAATGTTAGTACTTGCTCACCGCAAGGTCCCCGTCTGTTGGGGGACGGCCAAAAGTCAAGACTGCACGGACCTTAAAACTCAAAAATTTGAATATTTATTCACTTGCCTGTACCGCAAATCAGGTACTACAATTAGTCTCATATCAAAGCTCGGCACTAGATGTAGTGGTAGTGGACTGAAAGACACTAGCTTTGCACCTGGCAGTGGGTTGTCCGCATGTTGTCCACAAGTTGCCCACAAATTTGTTCACTGACGTGCCAAGCAAGCATTTGCTGGCACGCTTTATTTAAGTATTTGTACCCTGCTTCTCCCGTTTGCCAGCTCAGGCCATCGGCTGGCAGGGTATTGTTTTTCTTTTAATTTGTTGACGGACCGGGTCGCGCAATGACCGCAAGACGGTCCCCGTGTAAACAAGCAGCGGTTTGACCGCGCATCCTGGAGGCTCAATGCAAACAGCACAGAACATCTCGATCAACCAACACGTCACCCCAGGATCGGCGCCAGCCGGCCAGACCCCGGCCGAAATCGTCGCACGCGGCGACTACCGCGTCATCCGCCGCAACGGCGCCGTCGTCGCTTTCGAGCCAACCAAGATCTCGGTCGCGATGACCAAAGCCTTCCTGGCCGTGTCCGGCGGCCAGGGCGCGGTTTCGGCCCGCATCCGCGAGCTGGTGGAACAGCTGACCGGTAACGTCGCGGCCGCGCTGGTGCGCCGCCAGCCGAACGGCGGCACCTTCCACATCGAAGACGTGCAGGACCAGGTCGAGCTGTCGCTGATGCGTTCGGGCGAACACGATGTCGCCCGTGAATACGTGCTGTACCGCGCCAAGCGCATGGACGAGCGCCGCGCCGCCAAGGAAGCCGCTGGTGGCGCCGCGGTCGCCGCGCCGCAGATCCACGTGGTCGATGGCGGCGAGCGCCGCCTGCTGGACATCAACGATGTCCACGCGCTGGTCAACGCCGCCTGCTCGGGCCTCGAAAAACACGTCGACGCCGACGCCATCGTCGCCGAAACGCTGAAAAACCTGTACGACGGCGTGCCGGTCGAAGAGCTGTACAAGTCCGCCATCCTGGCCGCCCGTGCGCTGATGGAAAAAGACCCTGCCTACAGCCAGGTCACCGCCCGCATCCTGCTGCACACCATTCGCAAGGAAGTCTTCGAACACGAAGTGCCGCAAGCCGGCGCCGCTGCCGAATACATCACCTACTTCCCACAGTACATCGCCAAGGGCATCAAGAACGAGCTGCTGGACGAAGAACTGGGCAAGTACGACCTCGAGCGCCTGGCCAAGGCCATCGTCGCCGACCGTGACCTGCAGTTCGGCTACATCGGCCTGCAAACCCTGTACGACCGCTACTTCCTGCACGTGCGCGATGTGCGCATCGAAATGCCGCAGGCCTTCTACATGCGTGTCGCGATGGGCCTGGCCCTGCGCGAAGACGACCGCGAAGCGCGCGCCATCGAGTTCTACAACCTGCTGTCGTCGTTCGACTTCATGAGCTCGACCCCGACCCTGTTCAACTCGGGCACCCGCCGTTCGCAGCTGTCGTCGTGCTACCTGACCACCGTCGGCGACGACCTGGAAGACATCTACGACGCC